>Ga0075768_102_pt1 | contig 28747 bp, 39 predicted proteins | sample RifGroC1_FD_67861 | JGI IMG/M metagenome (GOLD analysis project Ga0075768, IMG submission 67861) | Microgenomates bacterium GW2011_GWC1_39_7b
AAAAAAGACCAAGCACGTTTTTGGAAAACTCTTCCTGATTTTTATAGGTCATACTATTAAATATCCTAAATTTGTCTTTGTCCTTTTGGCTGATAATTAAAGTCAGGTAGAGGCGATCAAATATGCTGGTATTTGAGCGAAAAAACAACACCTTAAAAACATCCAGTTTAATATCCCCTTTAGCAAACTTGGGCAGATCATAGTATAGATTATCAGTATTATCATAAAAGTAATAATCCACCAAAGTTGAGGCGGCATATGAAAAAGCTTTTTGCAAAAGCTCACCTCCAATTGTCGGGCCGACTGTTTCTAACCGTTCTTCCGTTGCACCTTGGGCTTTATAATCAGATCTGATTTTTTCTATTTGCACGTCTCCCAATTGTCCGTATCTTTCGACCTTCTTTTCTCCGTTTTGCAACCTGTATTCGATAAGTGTCCCTCCTTTAAAATCGATCCCGATTTTTAATCCCCACTTTAAAATACTAAGTATTCCGACAATGATAACAATTGTCGATATAGATAAAAATAAAGGTCTGTATTTCATCCAATTCACAATATTTATCGACACTAATGACACGAATTAGCTACAACACGAATGTCACAAATATTCGTATCATTCGTGTGCAATTCGTATATTTGTGTCGCTCCTCCTTTCTTTTATAAATACCCTTAACAAATTTCTCGAAACAAATATTCCCGTAAATAAGCTTATCGCGATTCCGAGTGCAAGTGTTATTGCAAATCCCCGAACAGGACCCGAGGAAGGTAGAATTGACCAGTCCAGAGGGTTCCAAAGAATAAAACAAGTGACGAGGGTTGCAATGTTGGCATCACGTATTGAGTCCCAAGCACGCCCGAAAGAGGTTTCGAGGGCATTAGGAATTGACCTTATCAATTTTTCTTCTTTAAATCTTTCAAATATCAGAATGTTGCTATCCACTGCCATTCCGATTGAAAGCATAAATCCGGCTATACCCGGAAGAGTTAAGGTGACCGGGATCAGTTTATATAAAGATAGGGTAATGACTCCAAAAATAAACAGTCCAATATCTGCAACGAGTCCAAGTTTACCGTAAGACAAGATCATAAAAATCATGACTGACAATATTCCCACTAAACCGGCCAAAACACTTTGTCTAATTGATTCTGTTCCCAATGTTGCTCCAACCGTCGTTTCTTGAACCAATTTTACCGGAACCGGAAGCGCGCCGGCATTTAGTTGTATTGATAATTTCTTGGCCTCATCAATTGAAAAGTTTCCGGATATTTGAGCGTTACCGCCAATAATTTTCTCGGAAACAACGGGCTGTGACAGTAAGGTATTGTCCAAGACGATTAATACCGGCTTACCCACATTTCTACCCGTGATATCTTCAAATTTCTTGCCTCCTTCATCTGTAAACTGCAAGGAAATAGCCGGTTTGCCTGTTTGACTATCAAACTGAACTGAAGCGTTTTTAAGGTCCGCTCCGGTTAAATTGGTAGAAACAAGAGTTGCAGAAGGAGACGCTCCCTTTGTAGCCGGAATAATTTTTTCTTCCATAAATATCAATTGCGCCGTCTGGCCAATGAGATTTATCGCGTCTTTTGTACTATCCAAACCCGGGAGTTCAATAATTATTCTATTTTTTCCCTGGAACTCGGAGGTTTGAACCGTTGGTTCTGAAACTCCGAAAAGGTTTACTCTTCTTTCTATAACATTTCTGACACCCTCAAGGGCGGATTGACGACGGTCTGTCGGGATATTGGTTGTGTCTGCTTCAAAAACCAATCGACTTCCCCCTGCCAGATCAAGCCCTAATCGGAGATCGAATTTATGAGACAACGAAAAATTGCCTATTTTTATATTTAAATCGGGAGGCAAACTTATGTAAGTTGCAGCTACTGTTAAGATAAATGTGAAGCTAATTAACCAAATCTTCTTCATCGCCAATAATCATAACACGGGAGCCTCCCAAAATCCCACCCAAGAACGGGTCACGTCTTTTTTTTCTAAAGTCAAATTCTTCCCTGCTCATTACGGTGTAGTTAATTTCCTTACCCCGTTTACTTTCCTCAACCCGAATTATGGAAGCGAGTTCCGGAAGAACAACATCTCCAACAACTAATATGTCAACATCTTCATCCCGTTTTCTGTCTTTAATCCGAACAAATTTACCAGAAAACATAATAAAAGAAGCTTTGCCGATTTTGTTTTTGTTCTCAATTAATGCTTTACCCAAACCTGTAGTTTTGGCAACTATCGATATCAGATCGCCATAAAACGGATGGCCAGAACGGGTAAAATAATAAATTCTATTGCCTCTAGGTTCTTTCTCTAAAATTCCATCCTTCTCAAGTTTTGTAAGTTCGCGCCTTACCGCATTAATTTCCTCATCTGTCTCGCGCACAATTCCACGAACATGATAAAGTTCCTTTAAGTTGGAGAAGAAAAGCTCCAAAATTTTAATCCTGACTTTTGAAGTAATAATGTCACCAAAATTAGCCATTGGTTTTATCCGGGCAGGTTAATATGTGACAGGATTCCCTGCCGGTAGCACCTCGATCCAAGTGGCACCGCGGACCATCTCAATCTCTTTCCCATTTGTATCATAAAATGCCTCTCTGTCAAGAGGAGTTGCTTTTCTCCAAGTGCCCGCTATAACTCCTCCATTCTGAAAAACCAAGGCTTTCCCCGTCCCAATGACCTGATAGAACATATGATGTTCTGTATCGAGCGGTCCGGTTTCCTTTACGAATATTACGACTACATTGCTCGCCGAGAGCTGGGGCTTATCAAACTCCCAATCAATATGTTCTTTTCCGCCATTGAAGCGCTTGTAAGAGTTCGGTGCCTGATCATATTTCCATTCGACGTCATAACCAGACATACTTTCCCAAAAGTTAAACTTTAAATTTGTCACAGGCGAAGAAGTTGTCGTTTTTCCATCCTGGAAAAGCCATTTTCTAAATCCCTGGGTCCAGGCAACTCCGCTATCGTCTTTATAATTAAAACCGCGTTTTTGAGCATCCTGCCAAATCAAATCAAGATTTGCTACAACGGCGTGCTCCCAAGCCGACGGAGTACTACCCAAACGATATTGGTCACGCACCACAAGAGGAAAACCAATGTTATACCCGCCATCCAAATTATTGCCTTTCGGTCCACCCTGCCAACCCAACTTATCAAAAAGTGTAAGAGTGTTAACGGTTGGGTCAATTTCACTCCTCGGCTTTACTCCACCCGGACAAGTTGAACAAATATTGTTTGCTCCGCCCTGATGAAGGAAAAGGGGATTTTTTCCGTAACCGGCCGCCAGATTCATAAAATAAACCCTGGCACTCCTTAGCGGCGCCGCTTTAACTTCATTGGCTACGGCTCCGCAATAAAAAACGGCTGCAAATCTGGTTATTCCACCCTCCGCCACTGCTTCATAAACAACATCCGCACGCGAAAGTCCGGATTCCGGACGGGCATCCTGATGGTTTTCGATCATCTGAACAATGGGTCGGCGTGTGTTCCAAACATCTGCCTCCGGTTTAGTATACTTTTGACCATTAATAGGACATTCTTCCGTTTTGGGAAGGTTCAAATTGAATTTTGATTTCTGAGCCACTTTATTTATTACGCTTCCGATGTTTTTTGGAGAAATCAAGTAGAAAACAAGTAAGCCAAGTCCCACAGAAATCAAAAAAAGTCCGCTAAAACTTGCAATCATTATGAACCTCTTGGAACTCAAAATGTTACTAAATTTCTTAAATTTGTACATATTTATTTACTTTTCTGGGCACCTGTCAGAGCCTTTTTCTCATCGACTGACAATTCAAAACTACTTTTACCTCTTTTAATGTCCTTCATATAAACCCTTGTTCTATCTCTTGTATGAAGGCTTGTAATTATTATACCCGTATCTTCACCATCTAAAATAGCCAAACTAAAACTGTGGTCACCGCCAAGCTCTCTAAACGGATTAAACCTGACGATAAAAACCTTTTGGACATGACGCCTTCCGTCTTCTTCCAAAAATGACACTCTCTTAATAATTTTTGCTACATCAATTCCGTTTTCCTCTTCTTTTGAAATTACCTTTTCTAAAACTTTTTTAAGATCGGCCACACCCACACCTTTTGTTAATCTATTAAAAATAACAAATATTTTATAAAGAATTATGCTTATCCCCAAAAGCCAAACCGCCGTAATTGTTAAAAATAAAAAAACCTGTGTTTCCATTTAGATTTGTAAGGGCAAGCAAAGTTGAGTAACAATGGTACTCCGATTGAACTTAATCATTTTTGCATCTTGAAAAGTAAGTGTCAAGGAGATATGCTCCTCTTACTCGAGTTTGCAACTCTCGCAAGAGATCATATACTCGAAATTTTCGTTTGCAGATGCAAACTCAAGCTTCTTGAGTATAGATTCCAAATATGGCAGTTCACCGAACCAGAAAAAACAAAGAGAACCCTCACTACAATTTTTTGTACTCTTGGCAGCCTTCAGAGCCCCATGTCAATAGGGAAACAAGTTTAACAGAAAAAACGATCAAGTCCAACCAAGGCTACGCAAAAAGAGCCAATCTTTTGACTAAAGACGACGACTTACCCAGAATCAAAAAGGATATAATTAAGAGCCTGATCCTGGTTAGCTTCATACTGATCCTGGAAACAGTTGTATACTTAGCCTTGCACCGTGTTCAACGCGGTTTGCCCTAAGGACTGGAGGTGAAAAATTTATGATGTATTGCGTCAAATGTCGCGCCAAGAGGGAAGGTAAAGATGCTCAAGAGGTTACCATGAAGAATGGAAAGAAAGCCACAAAAGCAGTTTGTGAAGTTTGCGGCACAACCATGTTCAAGATCGGAGGAAAATAAACTCTTGATTTGAACTCTTAAAGCAAAAGGGCACCCACCTAAGTCGGTAGGGCCCCTTTTGTGTTCCCTACTATGAATATAGACAAAGTCTTCAGCGTATTTAGAAAGAACTACACAGAAATCCCCCTGGAAGTTTTTGGAAATGACCCTTACAAAACCCTTGTTTCAACTGTTATGTCTGCAAGAACAAACGACACAACTACCCTAGCCGCTGCAAACAGATTGTTTGCAAAGGCGGGGAACTTTGTCGAATTGGGCGAATTAGACCAATTAGAAATTGAACAATTGATATATCCGGTTGGGTTCTATAAAACAAAAGCCAAACATCTTAAAGACCTTGCAGGTTCTCTTCTTACAAGGTATTCGAGAAAAGTTCCAAAAACGAGGGAAGAATTGATGACGCTCCCTGGTGTTGGCAGAAAAACTGCAAATCTGGTTTTAAATAGGGCCTTTGGAATCCCTGCAATTGCCGTCGATACACACGTTCATAAAATCAGTAACATGCTCGGTTGGGTCCACACAAGAACTCCGGAACAGACAGAACGCGAATTGGTAAAGATATTACCCAAAAAATATTGGCCGGAAACAAATCGATTATTTGTAAGTATCGGCCGACAGTTTACCTCTAAGAAAAAACTGGAAGAGTTTTTGAAGCATAATAAACTTACAAACAAATAGTAAGGTCAAGACAGTCTTGAGATTAAATCTTTTAACTCAATTATATCAACAGGGAGAAGAGAGGTCCGCCCACCGAATAGATCTTCGCCTACAAAAAATGCCCTATTGGAATCATTAAGATTTGTAGATATTTGATATGAGAGTGCGTTAACACCGCCGATGTTTATCCAGAAACTGGCTCTTTCTGGATCGACAGAATGTTTTTCGCTCAAACTTGTAGATATTTCAATTGGCACGTTTTCTCCCTTATATTCAACTGTAGTAGAAAACTTTTTGTAATGGGCCGCTTTACCAGAAAAATCTAATTTTGCAATTGCCCACAAAATTCGATTAAAACCTTTGTCCGATTCAAACTCCCCTTTAGTCGCCAACAAGTCTGCCACGGATTTACGAAGCACCGAAAAATCAGAATTATTTCCTTCGACACTTAGATCATCCATTAGACGACCAAGCCTTTCCATTGTCATGAGCCGATAATATTACTATAAAGTATCGATGTCAATAAGCAGCAATTGCCACTCCAAAGCCACTTTGGGCATAGATGCAACCAAACGAGTATTCCCCACCCGTTAGTAATTTTTTGTGTCCCAGGGTATTTAGCCAAAGATCCACCGCGTTTTGCGGGGAAGTTGCACCCGATACTAAAAACTCGGATATATCATATTCTTCAAAAATCCATTTTAAATCGGGCCTGTCGGTTGGCAGTTTAGAAAAACCTTCGTGCCCATCAAGCTTCCCAAGTTCCAAGAGTTGGTTTAGACGGATAGAAGCTATTGTACAAAGTTCATCTTTTTGTTTTAGGGGGTTAACACCGTGTTCAACTCTGCTTTTATTAACTGCATCCCAAAGTTGAGGGCCTCCCCATAGACTAGAGCGGGTAGTAGATAGCGGATAGCGAATAGGGGCGTCTGTGGCAGAAGGTTTGGTGGTTGAGGAAACTTTATCTGACAACAATTTTTGATACTCTCCAACTGCGCCGTTCCAACCGTTGCCATACCCTCTGGCGTATCCGGTCAAAAAAACAGTTAGCATAACAACGAGGAAAGTAAAAACCAAAACAATATTGCTAAAAACTTTGGCAATAATTAATGCTATTTTAGTCATATAGAATTGTTACCGGTCCGTCTAATACTGCTTCAATTTGCATATAATCCCCAAAACTACCTGACTCTACTTGGATATCTTTTTCCTTAAGCTTAGTCACAAAATATTCATATAATTTTTTAGCTTTTTCAGGTTCCTCAGCATTAATAAACGATGGTCTGTTTCCACCTTTTGTGTCTGCATAAAGCGTAAATTGAGAAACAACCAACATTTTTCCCCTAACTTCGTTTATCGATTTATTCATTTTATCCGACTCATCACTCATAACCCTTAACTTAGATAGCTTGTCAGCCAACTTGTGCGCTTCTTCCTCAGTATCCCCTTTTTTAAATCCCACCAAGACAAAAAGACCCAACCCGATCTCCCCAACTGTTTTTTGATCAGACACGCGAACGACCTTGGCTCTTTTAACTCTTTGCACAATAAGTTTCATATTGATATTTTATAACAAATTTAACAAATGGGGGTCAGTCTTGGTTTTTAGGTCTATATTGTAAAGCTTCCGCAATATGAACAGTTAGTATTTCTTTTTCTCCAGCCAGGTCGGCTATAGTCCTGGCAATTTTAATTACCTTAAAATAACTGCGGGCGGAAAGATCCATTGTTGCAACCGCGCTTGTTAAAATCACGCGACAATCTTCCGACAAATCACAAAATTCTTTAACACTGCGTGTGCTCATTTCGGAGTTGGATTTTAATTTAGTTCCTTCAAATCGTTTTAGTTGCATTCTGCGAGCTCTTTGTACCCTTTTTTGTATCTCTTTTGAGCTCTCACTTTTTCGCTTTTCGCTCCTCGATATTAGTTTCTGAGTTTCCACCGATGGAACATCAACATGAATATCTATTCTGTCCAAAATCGGACCCGAAATTCTGTGCTGATAACGGGAGATATTTCCCGGCAAACAGGTACAAGCTCGTTTTGTATCTCCAAAATATCCACAAGGGCAGGGATTACTGGCGGCAACCAAAAGAAAATTGGCAGGATAAGTTACACTTCCTTTGGCCCGGGATATTGAAACGACAGAATCCTCCATTGGCTGCCTAAGTGACTCTAAAACATTTCTGGGGAACTCCGGAAATTCATCCAAAAACAAAATCCCACGGTGGGCCAAAGAAATTTCCCCAGGCATCGGATTTGTTCCGCCACCTATTAAACCTATTCGGCTTGTAGTGTGGTGCGGGCTTCTGAAAGGACGTTTTGTAATTATTGATTCTCCTTCAGGGAGGTTGCCTGTTATGGAATAGATTTTTGTGACCTCTAGTGCCTCATCTTCTGTTAATGTCGGCAAAATTCCGGGTAATGCCCGTGCTAACATTGTTTTACCGCTCCCCGGAGTTCCTTTCATAAAAATGTTGTGATTTCCCGCCGCGGCAATCTCCATTGCCCGCTTGGCTTGTTCCTGGCCGACTACTTCGCTAAAATCAAATTCTGCTTCCCCAACAACTAAAAGTTTTTTAAGACTGATTTTTGGAGCGGGTTCAATTTCAATGGTCTTATGAAAATAACGCACCAATGTCAAAAGGGAATCAATTGCATATACCTCAATTCCGGGCACTACCGCCGCCTCAGTCTCATTTACTTTGGGAACAAAAACACGCTTCATTCCTTTAATTTTTGCCAGATACGCCATGGGCAAAATTCCATTTGTATGGCGCAAGCTTCCGTCAAGTGAAAGTTCACCAAAAAATAATGCGTCGCTAATCTCCGGCGCAATTTGGCCCGACGCTACTAAAATTCCAAGGGCTATCGGAAGATCGTATGCAGGCCCCGCCTTTGGCAAGTCGGCAGGAGCAAGATTGACTGTAATCCTATTTATAGGAAAATCTGCCCCGGAATTTTTAATCGCACTTCTTACTCTTTCCTTAGATTCTTCAACAGCTTTATCGGGAAGACCTACAATTGTAAAACTCGGAAGCCCTTGTTCCGCAACATCAACTTCAACATCAACCAAAGTTGCGGTAAGTCCAACCGTAGCTCCCGAGGTAATTTTGGCAAGCATGTAATTAGTATCACTATATCAAAACTTGATAATCATTCAAAATCGGAGGCATTATGTTACAATACCACTGGCCCGTGAACAAAAAACTCAAATACAAAAGAGTGCTTCTAAAACTTTCCGGAGAGTTATTTGGCGAAAAGGACGGAAAAGGCATTGGTTTTGAAAACTTCGAAAGAATTGCAGAACAGATATATAAAATTTGGAAAACAACCGGTGTAGAACTTACCATAGTTGTCGGTGGCGGAAATATTTTTAGGGGCAGAGAGAGATCGACCGATGTGGATGAAGCTTCCGCAGATTACATAGGTATGTTGGGGACTATAATAAACGGTATCGCGCTCCAGGATGCGCTGGAACGGACCGGCGCCCCAACCAGAATGATGACGGCCTTTGAGATAAAATCGGTAGCAGAACCGTATATAAGGAGGCGCGCGATAAGACACATTGATAAAGGAAGAATTGTAATATTCACGGCCGGAACCGGAAATCCGTTCTTCACTACAGATAGCGGAGCGGCTCTAAGGGCAATAGAAATGCACTGCGATGTAATTTTAAAGGCCACTAACGTTGACGGAGTATATTCGGAAGATCCAAAAGCGAATCCGAATGCGACATTTTACGAGAAACTGACTTACCAAAAGGCAATAGAGAAAAATCTAAAAGTGATGGATGCAACAGCCTTTGCTCTCTGCCAAAAACACAATATGCCGATTATTGTTTTTAATATTAATAAACTTAAAAATCTGGACAAAATTCTTCAGGGAGAAAAAACTGGAACGCTGGTGTCCTAGGATTAGCACAATGACCTATAATATCTTTGATTATTCCAGTTTATTCTGTTATACTTGCCTCACTCTAGAGAAAGGATGATCGCCCTGAGCGAAGCAGCTTTATGCTGAGTCAAATGGGGAGGAAAGTCCAGGCAGCAGAAAAGCAGGGTGTCCAGCGTAAGCTGGAGAGGTCATGAGATGTCCGCGAGGCTATCTCACGGCCGCCAGTTAGAGCCACAGAGACTATGTCGATTTTCCTACCCTAAAGGTAGGGAGAAACGAGTGAAAAGAGGCAATCCTCCCCGCTGCAACCTCCGAAAGGCCCGCCCCTTACCGGGCGAAACCGCTTTCAAAAAATCTTAAGAGAAATCTTAAGAGGCGGGCCGAAGTTCGAGGGCGTTAGATGGATGATCGTCAAACCCTGAAATTTGTTCAGGGCCTAACAGAACCTGGCTTACTACTCTCTAGAGTACGATTTACCCCTCCGTAAGGAGGGGTTTTTGTTTGTGGATATCTAATCCTTAATAAGGTATTCTTGTGCCAAAACTTGAAGAGTGATTACAAAAGGAACAGAGATTATCATTCCCACCACTCCGGCCAGCCTTTCTCCGATCGCAAAAGCCAAAAGAATAATAATAGGAGAAACTCCAACCGATTTCCCCATTATCTTTGGTACAAATACATAGTTCTCAAGCTGTTGAACCAGAAGCGCCATGATTACAACCCCAAAACCGGTAACAGGGGAAATCCCAAAACCAATCAAAACTCCGGGAATGGCTGCAACAATCGGTCCCAGATACGGAATTACTTCGAACAAACCCGCCAGAATTGCCAAAGGCAGGGCAAAAGGCATTCCTAAAACTGTCAACCCAATATAGTTAAGCATACCAACAAGAAACATTAAAGAAAGCTCGCCTCTTGCCCAGCCTCCTAATTTTCCTTCAAGTCTGGCCAATAGATCAACCAATTTCCCGGCTTTTTCTGAACCAAAGAAAAGTCCCAGTTGTTCATCCAACTTATTCCTGGAAAGAAGCAAATAAAAAGTAAAAACCAAGACTGCCAAAACCGATACCACATTAGCTAAAAGGCTTGCTCCAAACACCAGAAGCTGTCCCGGAATGCTCCCAACCCTTGTAAAAAACTCACGATTTACTTCCGAGCTAACTACGGGTGGTATACCTAACTGGGAAATATATCCCGGAAGTGAATTTGCAAAATTTGTTGTCTGTTCTACAAGCGGAGGCGCCAAAAGCGCAATAATTCCGCCAAGAAGGCTGAAAATCAAAATGTAGGATGAAAGAATGGCCAGTCCTCTGGGAATTTTGAAAGATGCCAGTTTTGTAACAAAGGGATCAAGAATTGTAGTAAAAAGAAGGGCTATAAAAAGCTGCAAAAGCAGATCTTTTATATAAAAAAGGAACCATAAAAATATTAAAAAGAAAACTGAAAAAATTATTGTTTTATGGGAAATCTCGACTTTGCGCGGCATGTTATGCCTGATTATACCATTTTTTGACCAAACTTTCCACATTAATCAAAAATTCAGGATCTGTTATGTCAAACCACGTTATTCTTCTGTCTTTTTTGAACCAAACCATCTGGCGCTTGGCGTACCGTACTTCGTCTCTCGCCCACTCAGCGAGTATTTGGTCTTCAGTGACATCTCCCTCAAAATAGTCTCGCCACAACCCATATCCCATGGCCATCATGGCTTGGTTTTCCCAAGTAACCCCACTTTTTAACAAATTCTCAACTTCCGTTTTTATTCCTTTGTCTAATCTATCTATTACCCGTTTTACAATTCTTCTATCGATGAATTCCTTAGGCGCGGTCAGACCAATACGCAAAACGTCAAAATTGTTTCCGATTGTGTGACGCGCGGATGTTACGAATTTTTTTGTAAGTTGATATTGGGCAATTTCTATTGCCCGTACTAAACGCCTCGGATTTTTCTTATCGGAAGAATTAAAAGACCCTGCTTTGAGAGAATCTAGTTGAGATAGTTTTTCGTAAAGTTCATTTACCGATTTTCCTTCCAAATTTTTTCGAAGTTTATTATTCTTTGGAACATCTGCAGTATCGATCCCATCAATTACTCCCCTTATATAAAGACCTGTTCCCCCAACCAAGATGGGAAAAGCGCCCCGTTTTGAAATATCGTCGATAATACGATGCGCGATTTTGAGATATTGAGCTACACTGAATTCACCTTTTGGATCGACAAGATCATATCCCCAGATTTTAATCCCTTCTGCTTCATAATACCCTCCCAATTTTGAATTATTAATTATTAATTTTGAGTTAACGGGAAGATCCTTCCCGGTTCCGATATTCATTATTTTGTAAACTTGGCGTGAGTCGGCCGAAACAATTTCTCCATTTAACTTTTTGGCAATTTTGATAGCCAGTGAAGTTTTGCCGGTTGATGTTGGGCCGCAAATTACAAGCAATTTTTTTGTCATGTGTTTGTTAACTGCTTGCGCTGGCGTATTTTTTCAAAGCGTAATTCCAAAATCTAAATGAGAGAAAAAGCGCGAGAACTCCTATAAACATAGATATTAGTATTCCTCCTCCACTAACCAGTCCCATCAACGCCTTTGCCGGAAAGGTTATCATAATTCCGACCGGAATCAAATATGTTAAAAGTCCCTGGACCGGTTGCTTATAAATATCTACCGGAAATCTGCCAAAAGAAGTTAGATCCCGGTAAATCATTATTGTATGATCAATTTCCAATGTAATTATTCCCATGGCAAGAACTGCTATGTGGAAAGCTGCAGCAATCAGGAAGCCATTTACAATAAGCAGTACAAAGTACAAAGTACTTAGTATAGAGGGGTGAAACAGGGAACCGGCATACCAGGTTGCGATGATAAGAGGTGGAATCGTAAAAAAGTCTATTGCATCCGCCCCACCCAAAAGCGAAACGAATAACGCGTTAGTCGGTTTAACCAAAGTTAAATCAAAATCACCAGAGATTATCTTTGGTCTAAAACGGTAAACCTCCCTAAAGAAAAATTGCGACAATACATCCACCAAATTGAAAACAAGGAAGAAAAAAATCGCTTGGTTACCGGAATACCCGGCAAGACCATTTGTCCCTTGTATTAAAAAATATAGAAAGCCAATAAACAAAGAAAATCTAAGTACTTTACCAGTCAAAAAAAACAATAATGCAACTCTTTGTCCAAGTACTATAGAAAATGAATTTCTGGTTAATAACCACCAAATTTTAGAATAATATTTGAGTTTTTTCATAGAGTCATCCTGAATTGATTTCAGGATCTAACGTCCAAATGCCTGATATTCCTTAAGACCCCTACTCCAAACATATCTCATTGCTAAATAGAGAGCTACTGCCCAAGCTATCGATATCACAAAACCCTGTATTAGCGACATTCCCGTGATTTTACCCAAGTAAACCTGAACCGGAAAAAATATCATATAAGGGAAAGGTAGCGACATCACAATTTTTTGGTAAACGCCGGGCAAAATATCTATGGGGAATACCGCTCCGGACAAAAATTCCAACATTACAATGATTACCAAAAATTGAGACCCCCACCCAAGTTCCGGTGCCCAAAAAGGAACTGCTGAAATTATAAAAAGAAGTGAAAAATAAATCAGTATCGCTAAAACTATCGCCATTAGAAATGATAGAAAGACGTAAATGTTGGTTTGAAAAAAGAATGGGGGTTTTAAAATTACAAAAAGTATAGCAAATTCTCCTGCTGCAAAAAAAAGGTTTAACACCTTGCTGGCAATGTCGCGGGTAAACCAATATTTAAAATAACTCATTGGTCGGATAAGATAATTGGAAAGGTTTCCTTCAGCAACATCGCTTGAAACGTCCACCGCCCGCGCTGAAAGGACTATTGAACGAACTATGATGAGTGTAAAAATATATGTCATAATTTTTGCCCTGTCATAACCAAAGACCTCTCTCCCCGGAGCGGAAAAAATAGTATCCCAAAGGTAATACGTGACAATTATTTGAAAAACATTTCGAACCCTCCACATTACGAAGTTAATTTTGTAAGTAAATTCTTCCTGAAAAGAAATTTTGAAGATCTGGAAATATTTATTCATTTTCCGAAAATGCCACCTTTAAAGACTTTGCGGATCACATCCTCTATAGGAATCTCCTCTATCGTCAAATCGTCAACGGCAAAGTTTTGCAAAAGTTCGGCCGCCGCAACTGCGATTGCGTTTCTTGGTACCGAAATAACAACTTCCGGGAAGGCCAGTTTTCTGACCTTTCCGATTTTCTCAAGGTCGACAATTCCGTCACTTTTTGCCAGAGTTGCTTTAATGATTTTTTCTTTGGCAAATTTTTCAACCAACTCCTCAAGTGCCCCGTCAAATAATATCTTTCCTTCATCCACCACTATTACACGTCTGGCCAGGTCGACAAGGTCGTCCATGTTGTGTGAAGTCAAAATTATTGTAGCCTGATATTTCCTATTGTATTCATATATGAAGTCGCGCATTTTTTGCTGGGCAACAAGATCCAGACCAATTGTGGGTTCGTCTAAAAATAAAACCTTCGGTTTATGAAGAAGCGCCGCAGTTAATTCCATCCGCATCCGCTGACCCAATGAAAGTTTTCTAACTGGGATATTTATAAGTTTTCCAATTTCCAGAAGTTCAACAAGTTCTTTAAGATTGTCTTCATATTCCCTAGTGTTAAGTTCGTAAATTGCACGGTTTAGTTCAAAAGTCTCAATCGCCGGAAGATCCCACCAAAGTTGATTTTTTTGACCCATGACGAGCGCAATTTGTTTTAAAAATTCCGGTTTCCTTTCCCATGGGTCATACTCCATTACGCTAACAAAACCGCTGGTGGGATAAAGAAGGCCGGATAAAGTTTTTAGAGTTGTAGTCTTTCCAGCTCCGTTTGGCCCTATAAACCCAACAAGCTCGCCTGTTTGAATAGAAAAAGAAACTCCCCGCAAGGCATGCACCTGTTTTTTCGTTGGAGAAAAAAGAGACTTCACAGCTCCCGTTAAACCCGGTTCTTTTTGAATAACCTCAAAATTTTTTACGAGGTGGTCAACAATAATGGCACGATCCATAACCCAAGTATAACACTAGCTAATAACTAAAATCTAAAAACTAATAATCATAACTCAAAACTTAAAACCATAAGATTTTAGATATAAATTTTTAGTTATTAATTATCTCGCTACTTGTCTTTTTAGTTTCTTCCCTGGGGTGAAACGGGGGGATCTATGAGATTTAATAGTAACCAATTTTTCTGTCCTGGGAATCTTAACGGTCTTGCCTTTCATTGAAATAACTCTAAATGTTCCAAATCCTGAAAGTACAACCTTTTCACCTTTTGATAAAATACGTCCGATTTCGTTAAGAAATACTTCAACAGCTTCATCAGCAGCTTTTTTAGTAAGATGCGCTTTCCTTGCCACTTGATCAATCAAATCGCCTTTTGTCATGTTCGTGTCAAGAATACGGCAAATATTATTAATTGTCAAGCAAACCTGCCACTAAATTTTATTTAGCAGAAGTTGTTTCGGTGGCGCGGACTTCGCGGATAACAGAAACTTTAATTTGTCCTGCATATTCTGCCTCTTTTTCCAACTTTCTAGCTATATCATGGGCTAAAACCGTAAGTTTGTCGTCATCAACTTCGTCCGGATTAACTATCACACGAACATCCCGACCGGCCTGGAATGCAAATACTTGGTCCACCCCGGGAAAACCTTTGGAGACTTCTTCGATCTTGCTCATTCTTTTGATATAACCTTCATGAGGTTCGTAACGGGCGCCGGGACGACTGCCGGAAATTGCATCCGCCATCCAGACGATTACGGATTCGTTGGATGAGAAAGGTCTATCTTCATGATGTTCTGCCACACAAGCAATAACTTCTTTGGGTAGTCCGTATTTCTTAAGAAGGTTTACACCGAGTTCTATGTGATTCCCTTCTTCGTCAGTTACAATTTTACCAACGTCATGGAGTAAACATCCTAGTCGCACCACATCTGCATTGGCGCCGACTTCCTGAGCAATAGCGATTCCCATTTTTGTCTCTTCTATGGTGTGAATTCCCAAATTTTGCCCATATGAAGTTCTGAATCTGAAACGTCCAATAAGTCTCATTAGTTCTACCGGCAAATTGTAAACTCCACATTCGTGAGTGATTTTCTTTCCCTCTTCCAAAAGCACATCTTCCATGCTGGCCTTTACCTGGCGGATAACTTCTTCAATCCTTGAAGGCTGAATTCTTGCGTCTTTGATAAGGATTTCCAAGGCGCGCTTGGCAATTTCACGCCTTACGGCATCGAATGAAGAAAGCCGAATATCGTTTGTTTCGTCGATTTCAATTTCGACCCCAGCCTCTTTTTCGAAAGTACGGATGTTCCTGCCCCCCGCGCCAATGATTCTACCTTTGGCGTCCTCGTTAGGAACGGTGACGGAGGAAACTGTGTATTCGGCAACGTAACCGGTAGCACCCTGCTTCATGGCATCGAGAAGAATATCGAGGGATTTTTCATGGACCTCCTCTTTAATCTTTTCTTCAGCGGCCCTGATTTTTTTTGCAATCTCCCCCGTGAGTTCCTTTTGAACTTCATCGAGTAAGGCCTTTTTGGCCTCATCCACAGTAAGCTTGGCAACTTTGGCCAACTTTTCTTTGTATTCGTCTTGTATATTCATGATTAATAGGGTCCGACCTTATTATGGCGCCCTGAAAAGGTCGGACCCTTTCAAAGCAAAGTCAGAAAGAATAACCCTTATATAAGAGTTTCGGCGAAAGAAGCAAAATTATCGGCTCTTTGTACCATTTTCTTTGACTCTGAAGACGATTATATCACAAAAACTTCAAAAATATCCACCTAGGATAGTAAGGCTGACATTTGTATTTGAGCTGGAATTTTTTCCAAAAGCTCAGTCGATGGAATTCCGTCTTTGCTTAGAGCCTGACACGCCAATTTCCATTCCTCTTCAAGACAAAAACGAAAGAAACTGGCCCTTCCCGGATCTTGTACTAAAAATTTCTTGTAATCAGCATAATCCGCAATGCCTTTAGAGGTTGGTCGATCAACCAGTGAACGACTGGCTTTTAAAACAACAGCTGTTTCGACAGCTTTTTGTAACGAGTAAGCATTTGGGTCATCAAGGTACGCGTTCCACTCTTTTTTTAAATAACCGATGTTTGTGGCATGGTCGCCTGCGTTCTTTTCGGTATCAGCCACCACCTGTTTATAATCTATTGCAGCTTGTGAAATAGTCTCTGTCATTTGCGTCATTATAACATTTCACTCAATATTACAAAACCTCCACACCACACCCAAACCTTTTTGGCCAAATATTGGAATCGCTCTGTTCTGCATCTGTCACTACTATAATTCGAATCATGGTAGTGAAACATTTTGCTATTTTGGTACTTGACCAATTTAAAGTCATACCTTAAATCGGCCAACTTAATTTGTTAGTAATTTACCAGATTAATGCAGTATTATTAATGCGTCATTGCGAACGAAGTGAAGCAATCCGGTTTAGATTGCTTCGTCGCAGACTCCTCGCAATGACATAACATAGTCGCTCGCAATGACACACGGATTATGACTAAGTATTATTATATTTACATAATTACAAATGTTAAAAATACAGTTTTATACACAGGGGTAACTGGAAACTTAGTAGCCAGAATTTATCATCACAAAAATAAATCAGTATCTTCATTCAGTAATAAATACAATTTAAACAAACTTGTGTATTACAAAGTTTATGAAGATGTGAATTCGGCCATTGCCAGGGAAAAACAAATCAAGGCTGGGAGTAGAAAAAAGAAAATAGATTTAATTATTAATTTCAATCCTGAATGGAAAGATTTATACGATACTTTATCTTAAATGGAGACAGATTGCTTCGCCTTGTTCGCAATGACACCACCTATTCACTTGCCACGACATTTTTTAATCCAACAATTCATTTCCAACAACTTTGCTAACAATACTCCACCCAAACCCTTTCCCTGCCAAATACTGTGACATTTTTTGTTTAGCAATTCTGGGTTCCAAGTTTTTCCACTTATACATTTTTCGCTCGATTAATTCTTTGGCCATTTTTTCTTCATCCACTTTAGTACCATCTAAAACGTTTTCTATAATTTCTTTGACAATTCCTTTTTGTGTAAGTTCAATTTTTAGAATTCTGGTTGGTTTGGGTTTAAAATTCTGGCGCTGGTCAACCCACCACTTGGCAAATTTGAGGTCGTCTAAAAGTTCAAAATGTTTAAGTTTAGAAAGAAGTTCTTCCCACATACTTTCGTGGACTTTTTTACGCCTAAAATAATCCGTCACTTCTTTTTCGCTTCTGGGCCTAAGAGTTGCAAACCTCAAAAGCTTGTCTAAAGTTTTTTGAAACTCGGCTTTTTTTACAACCTCTTCCACTTCTTTTTCCGTAAGTTCCTGATCAACTTTTAGATGAAGCAGGACAAAGTTGTCCAGATCGATCCCGAATCCGAATTTGTCATCCAAATAAACATTTACTCGATTTTTAGCTTTTTGTTGCTTGATGGAAGTGATGATGGGCATTTTGAAAGGGTCGGACCTTATCAAAACCTTTCAGCCTAAAAAGGTCCGACCCTTTTAGACCCAACCCTATTCTTCTTTGTCTTCCGTCTCACCAATTTCTTTTGGCAGGGGTTTGCCGGAGGCTACAACTTCGCGGATTTTTTTATCTATTTCGTCGGCTACTTTGGGATTATCTTTTAGATAAAGTTTTGCGGCTTCTTTACCTTGAGCAATGGGCTTGCCCCCGTAATTAAAGAAGGATCCGTTCTTGCCAATTAATCCCAACTCAAGACCCACATCCAGTATTCCCCCAAATCTACTTATTCCTTCCGTTTCCATTATGTCAAATTCCGCAACCCTAAGTGGGGGTGCGCATTTGTTTTTGACTATTCTTGCCCTGTGGCGTGAACCAATTACTTTTTCGCCGTCTTTGAGAACTTCAATTCTTCTTAGGTCTATGCGGACTGATGAATAAAATTTGAGAGCCAAGCCTCCCGGGGTTGTCTCGGGATTGCCAAACATAACTCCGATTTTTTGGCGAAGTTGGTTGGTGAATATAAGAACCGTTTTTGATTTTGAAATTGCGCCGGTAAGTTTTCTCAAAGCCTGACTCATAAGACGGGCCTGCATCCCCATAACTGCGTCCCCCATTTCACCTTCAAGTTCCGCTCTTGGAACTAGTGCGGCAACAGAGTCCACCACAACCACGTCGATTGCGCCGGAACGAATTAAGGTTTCAGTTATCTCCAAGGCTTGTTCACCGGTATCCGGCTGGGACATTAAAAGATTATCGAGGTCCACCCCAAGAGTTTCGGCACGAACAGGGTCGAGTGCGTGTTCTGCGTCTACAAAAGCGCATTGCCCGCCTAGCTTTTGAGCTTGGGCAATTACTGAAAGGGCCAACGTAGTTTTACCAGAGGCTTCAGGACCGTAAACTTCTATAATGCGCCCTCTTGGAAACCCTCCAATACCAAGAGCAAGGTCAACCGCGATGGAGCCTGTGGAAATTACATCGAATTTAAATTTCTCGCCGCTATCTCCGCCGAGACGCATAATACTTCCCTTACCGTATTGCTTTTCGATTTGATCCATCGCCAAACGAATCGCCGCAAGTTTTTGTGTGCCGCCTTCTTGTTTAGTTGGAGCCTCAGTTTCGGGTTTTTTGTGTTTCACCATTACGCTACATTTGTACTATGGCACCAAACAAAATGCAAGAAGTAAAATAAAAGTGAAGTCGACCTATTGGTCGGGGTGCTGAGAATTGAACTCAGTCCGGACGCACCCCATGCGCCCATTCTACCGGTAAACTACACCCCGCTCATGCGTATTTTACCACGAGGCGCTTTAAATGCCGAGTGGCAAGCTTTGCTTATCAGAAAAGAGAAGTTATTCCCAACCGAATTCAACGAAAGAAATTCCGTCTTTGTAGTTTTCAATCACTTCCCTAACGTGAGGCAGAGTATGTTCGGGCAAATTATTAATTGGGAACCAACTCATATCGTCAGACTTATTTAACTCTTTGATGATTGGTTCCCCTTCCCATTTTTCGGCAATAAAAAAGAAGTCCATATATTCCATACCATCGTCGGACATTCTATGAAGCACCTTTAACGATTTCATATCTCTTTTTAAAACTTTTATCTGGCATTTCTGAAGTATATCAAAAACATAAGAATTGGGGTATTTAGGGAGATTGGGGTGATTGGTGAACTACAAATTATTTCGGGCAGTTGGGTTCTTTCTTAATAAAACCCGCGGATTTTGCTTCGCTTACCGTGCAAAACCAATCTTCTCCGCGAAATCTTTCAACCAGCGCCTGACCATAATTTGCGCACCCAGGAACAGTATAAGTATTACCATCTCCATGATATGAAACTTGACCCTTAACTACGCAGCCAACTTTAGGGGGCTTACTTGGCGAGCATTTTTCAGAATAAATGCCAATTTTATTATCTCTAGCATAATTATTTGCATCGTTAATTATTTTAGATTCACTATTTCCAAAGCCATGATCGGATGCCAATCCATTCTTGGCCATGTATTCGTTTATGAATTCGCCATCCAAATAAACATATGCTTGAACTCGCTTGTAATAATCTGTCCTGGGAGATTTTAAAATAACTTTTTTACCTAAAATCTTTTTTTCCAAAGCCTCTTTTGCCTCTTTCCCAAAACAATATTCCAAAGCAGGGGCGTCAATACCAAAGAAACGTATACTTTGGCGATTTGCAATCGTAAAAGTGTCGCCGTCAATAATACTGGTGACAATTTCTCCCGGGTTAATAACTCGCTTGGCAACCCCAACACTGCCTGCAATAATAGCAACAGCTCCTGCAGTAATAGCAATTTTTTTCAAATTATTGTTAGGGTGTTTGGGGGATTTAGCCCTTCGACTTCGCTCAGGATCTTTAGAGAGCTTTGACATTAATTAATGGTATCATTTTCCCTAAACCAACAAAAATCAAAGTTTGTGTTTTGCTACAGTGATACATAGCACTGTAGCAAAAGGATATTGGGTTGTGATAAAATTAAGTCGTGATAAAGGCTTTTCTCTTTGACTTTTCCAGAACTTTACTTTTTCCCAAAGATAAGAATTACACTGGCGGATTAAATAGTCTTCATAAGGGGTTATCTGAAAATGCTAATTACAGATTTTTAGACAATTTCGAGTTAAACAAAGAGTTGATGGACTATCTTTTTTCGATAAAAGAAAAAATGTCGATTTATATGTTTACTTCTGAAACGATACAGGAAACGCCAGAAATAAAAAGCGGCGTTTCAAAAGTTTTTTCCAGAATATTTTCTGCCAAAGAAATGGGGATGGATAAAAAAGATCCTGAAACTTACAAGTTTATTTCTAACGAATTAAAACTTGAACCAAATGAAATTGTTTTTGTAGACGACAATTCTAAAAACATTGAAGCAGCAAAAAAAGCAGGGATAAATGTTTTTCAATATAAAAATAACTCTGTTATTGACAATTTAGAGGAAATTAGGGGATTCTAAAGGACTACAAATTTTAACGCTTCGGGCTTTGTCTCTTTCTGCGGGATTTTCCACCCATTCCAACCATCCTTCGTTGGCGGACACGGGAGTCGCGGGTTAACAATTTGAGTTTTCTGAGGACCACTCTGTTTTTTTCCGGGGCAATTTTAAGTAAGGCGCGGGACAGGGCAAGAACTAGAGCTGAAAGCTGTCCGTTTTTGCCTCCACCGGTAACGCGACCAGAATAATAATACTTGTCGGAAGTTTCTGTTGCTCCAAACGGTTTTGTTAGTGTTTTTGCATTAACCTCTCCCTCAAAATATTTGTTCCAAGGCATTCCGTTAACCGTGTTTTCCCCTTTTCCATGATAAACTCTGACCCTTGCCTGAGAAGTCTTTCTTCTTCCTACTCCATACAAATAGTCAATTTTCTTAAGTTTAGCCATCTTATTTTTTATCCCCTATTACCACCGTCAGCCTCTTCATTCTTTCTGCCTTCAATTTATTGTCAGGGAGCATCCCTTCGACAGCGTGCTCAAGCACGCGCTCAGGGTGAACTTCCATCATTCTTGCATATTTTACCTCTTTGAAACCACCGGGGTAACCGGAGTGACTTTGATAAACTTTTTGTTGGGCCTTCCTGCCTGTTACAACCACCTTGTCTGCATTTGTCACGATTATTTTGTCTCCCGAATCCATATGACGGCTGTAAGTAGCTTTGTCTTTACCCATGAGTCCTATGGCAATTTCGGTTGCGATTCTCCCTAAAACTTTTCCACCCGCATCGATTGTGCGTGTGTCTCTTTTTACTTCTTTTTTTGTAGGTTGAAATGTCCTCATTATTTAAGTTTCTCCTTTACTTTTACTGTCTTTTTGATTTTTTCCGCTTTTTTGAGTGTTTTTTCTTTCTTAGTTTTTAATTCTTCGTTTTTAATTATAGTCTCCGTCCATTCCATTCTAACCACCTGCGCATTGTCCCCTTTACGCCTAGGAAGAGAAATTATTCTTGTAAACCCGGATGTTCTTGACACAAAAACCGGAACTACATTTTTAAACAATGCTTCCAGCGCATCTTTGGAATTGTCGAGACTTGCCAAAATCCTACGCCTGCCGGATAGTTCCCCTTTTTTTGCCAATGTAACAAACTTTTCCAAATCGGGCTGAACCGCCTTTGCTTTTGCTCGGGTAGTTACTATTTTTCCACTTAACATCATGGCCCGCGCAAGAGAAGCAAACAATGCTTCACGAGCTGGCCTACTTCGGGAAAGCTTTCTTCCGAACACCTTTTTGTTCATATTGTGTTACTTGATCGCGAGAAACTCGACCCCTTTGGTTCCGAGCGCGGCTGCGATTATTTTGAGGGACTTTTCACCCAAGTTTCTAACATTTACAAGATCTTCCTTCTTGGCATAGGCAAGTTCCTCAACTGTCTCAAATCCCGCTTTTATAAGAGCGTTTGCAACCCTTGTAGGAAGACCTATCTCTTCTACAGAAAGTTTACCGACTAGGCCTAAGTCATCTTTCTTTTCGATTTCTGCCTTTTCAACTTTCTTGGGATTTAAGATCTGGCCAAAATATGAAAGTAAAATTTTTGCCGATTCGGTTAAGGCAACTTCCGGGTCCATTGTTCCATCAGTCCAAATTTCCAAAGAAAGTTTGTCATAATTCGTAAGTCTTCCAACACGGGTTTCCTCGATTTTGTAACTCACACGTTTGACAGGGGAGAAAGAGGCGTCGACCGGAATCATTCCAATTGTTTCTGCTGGACGTTCTTCCGCAAGCGAGTAGCCGGTTCCTTTTTCGATTGTTAATTCGGCCTGAATTTTGGAGCCTTTATTGAGTGTCCCCAAAATCTGATCAGGGTTTGCTACGGCCACTCCGGAACCGACCTTAATATCCTTGGCTGTAAACTGACCACTTTTGGATACCTCAATAGTAGCCTTTACAGGCTTCTCAAAATCTCCTGAAAATCTAACTTTTTTAAGATTGAGAACAAACTCAACAATGTCTTCTTTCATGCCCGCAAGTGTTGAAAACTGGTGTTTAACACCGGAGATTTTGACAGAAGTCACGGCAATTCCCGAAAGAGAAGTTAAAAGAACACGGCGAAGAGAATTTCCTACGGTCAAACCATATCCCCGCTCCAAAGGAGTAATTACGAACTTTCCGTAATCTGCGCTTTTCTCTTCTTCTTTAATTTCAAACATTGGATCATTCATTTTTCTTTCAAAATACAGTCCCTACTTAAGGGACTAGGGTGTATTATAATCCTACCTGCTGTAGAATTCAACTATATCTTGTTCACTGATAGGTTCGACTATGTCTGCTCTTACGGGAGCCTTGACAATCTTGCCGACAGCAGCTTTCCGGTCAAGCCAGCCGGGTAAAGTAAAGTCTTCTTTATCTAGTTTGTCTAGAGTGCTCTTAACCTCAGGGATTGCGATAGCCTTGGAATCAATCCCAACAGTGTCCCCAACTTTAACTTTATACGAAGGAATGTTCAATTTTTTGCCGTTAACCAAAACATGTCTGTGAGACACGAGCTGTCTGGCTGCCGGACGGCTGGGAGCAAAACCAAGTCTGAATACCACATTGTCCAAACGTTCTTCAAGGCTAATCAACAGGGCTTCCCCTGTATTTCCCCTGGTTTTTGCGGCCTCATCAACATATCTCCTAAACTGAGCCTCCATTAAACCGTAAATCCTTTTTACCTTTTGTTTTTCCCTAAGCTGTCTGCCAAATTGGGAAGATCCGCGGGTTCCTTTGGCTCCATGAACGCCGGGAGGCACGTTAAGCCTGGTAAGCTTTGTGCCCGCGCTAAAAATATCAAAGTTTTCCCGTCTGCTTAGTCTGTCTTTTGGTCCTGTATATCTTGCCATGGTTCGATTCGTTTCACTCACTCACCACTATAGTCCCGATTCGCTCCTTCCTGTTTGTTTTAAATTCTTAATTCTTAATTCGTAATTCATAATTCATAATTCTTCTTTTATACTCTTCGTTTCTTCTTCGGTCTTGGTCCGTTGTGCGGAACCGGTGTAACGTCAGCTATTAAAGCTATCTTAACTCCCGTTGCGCGTATTGCGCGAAGCGCGGCATCGCGACCGGGGCCAGGACCTTTAACATAAACTTCAACCTCGTCAACACCGTGTTCATTTTTAGCTTTGCCAAGTACTTTTTCAACTGCGGTCGTTGCAGCGTAAGGTGTTGATTTTCTGGTCCCTTTAAACCCCGAGGCGCCCGATGAACCCCAGGCCAAAGTTTCTCCCCGCACGTTCGTTACGGTCACCAGAGTATTGTTAAAAGAGGCAGAAATATAAACCTTACCCAACTGGGCCGCGTTTGAGGAGGCGTTTATACCCTTTGCTTTTGTTTTCGCTTTTATTTTTGTTGCCATTTACGTTTGTTAAAGTTTATTTTTTGGCCTCTTCAGCTTTTCCGGCAGTCATCTTGCTTAACATCTCTTTTTTGAAAGCTCCAACCGTCTTTCTCTTGCCGCGTTTTGTACGGGCGTTTGTTTTAGTTCTCTGACCTCTCACAGGTAGACCCTTGGTGTGCCTCATTCCACGATACGAACCTATTACTTGCAACCTTTGGATATTCCCTCTAACCATTCTAAAAAGATCGCCTTCAATCGAATATTTTTCGAGTTCGGTAGAAATTTTAACAACCTCATCTGCAGAAAGATCGGAAATCCTCTTTTTGGAGTCAATTCCGGCGTCTTTCATGATTCTTTTGGACAAAGACCATCCTAAACCCTTGACTTTAGTCAGGGCATAATCAACCTTCCAATTGTCTTGTAATTCGATTCCTGCAATACGTGCCATATGTGTTTAAATTAAAAGTTTAAAGTTAAAAGTTAAAAATTTTGAATTTTGAACTAGCTCACCCTTGTCTCTGTTTATGCCTCGGGTTTTTACAAACGATATAAAGCACCCCGTGGCGCTTAACAATCTTGCAATCCTTACATCGTGCTTTAATTGAACTTATAACTTTCATATTCGCTCCTTCCAGTCGCAGTACTTAGTACTTGTAGATAATTCTTCCTCTGGCCTCGTCGTATGGCGTCATTTCCACCTTTACTCTATCGCCGGGGAATATTCTAACATATGCCCTCCTCATTTTCCCCTTCAAAGTGACCAAGATTAGCCTGCCGTCTGTCAGTTGTACCCGAAACATAGTATTGGGTAATGCTTGCAAAACGGCCCCATCAACCTCAACTGTACTTTGGTTTTTCATCGAGTGAGAACTAACGCTCCTTCCCCGGTCACCGCAACGGTCTCTTCAAAAAGTCCTGCTATTTTACCATCAGTCATGGCTATTGTCCACCCGTCTTCCAAAACCTCGACTTTATCGCCCCCCTGGGCATACATTACCTCGACTGCCAAAACCATTCCCTCCTTGATTTGAGGGCTATCGGAAATTTTACCCGGAATAAAGCATGGAATCTGAGGATCTTCGTGAAGCTCCCTGCCCACCCCGTGTCCTACCAGTGCCTTTATTGTAGTAAAGCCTGCTGCCTCTATGGTCGATTCTATGGCCTGGCTGATATCATATATATAGTTACCGGCCTTAACCTTCGAAATCGCCTTTTCCAGAGCGTTTTGGCCAATATTGAGGAATTTTTTGTTTTCCGGGTTCAAATTTATTCCAACTGAGGCAGAAGTGTCGGTATGGAAACCCTTAAAATGGACCCCAACATCTATACTTACCAAGTCTCCGTCCTTAAAAATCATATCCCGGCTCGGAATTCCGTGGACCAGACCTTCGTTGACATTTATACATGTTGCCCAAGAATAGCCCGGCACCTTGGCAAAAGAGGCTTCAGCCCCTTCTGCGTGGATCAGATCCATTGCGAGATCTTCGATATCTGAAGCGTGCACCCCGGCTTTGACAGCCTCTTTGAGGGCATTTTTTACTCGAGCAAGTTTTTTACCCCCCTCGGCCATAATTTGAATTTCCTCCGGAGTTTTGATTTTAATGGCCATGAGATTTGACAAGATTTGCGATATCTTTATAAATAACTTCTACCGGTCTTTCCCCGTCAACCTCAACCACTTTTGAATCTTTTCTGAATTCTTCAATTAATGGAATTGTATGACTTTTATATAACTCGAGGCGTTTTTTAATTGCGTCAGGTTTGTCGTCCTCTCTTTGAATTAATTTGTTTTGATCAACATCGTCGGGAATTTTTTCGGTAACCAGATTGTAGATCTTACCTGTTTCCGGATCTAATCTTCTGGCACTTAAACGCCTGACCGTTTCTTCTTCACTAATCTCTAAAATTATCGCCAAATCCAAGGTTACTTTCTTTTCCCTCAGCCAATTTTTTAGAAAATAGTATTGATCAACATTTCTTGGAAAACCATCAAAAACTATATTGTCATACATGCTTTTTTCATCCAAAAAAGCTGTTAGATACGATGTCATTTCTTTATCCGGAACAAATTTTCCCTCGGCTAGAGCCTTTTTGACCTCAATATTTTCTTCTGCAACTTTTCTAAGGTATGCCCCCGATTCAAAATAGAAAAATCCAAATTCTTCAATTAGAAGTCTGGCCTGTGTTCCTTTGCCAGAACCTTGAGGGCCGAGTAGTAAAATGTTCATCCAGAGGTATTTTAACCTAACATCAGCTTCATTGGAATAAGCTCTCGGGAGAAGGGGTTGACCATAAGGCCCATATTTTTCAGGGTTAATGCCCCAAGAAGTGGTGAGTCCGTACTTTTTCCTATCACGACGGTCGATGGCGCCTTTTGTCCATTTACCAAAACTATCGCAAAACTTAAGTCCCTCTCCATTATACTTCCATCTGCCAGGCTAAATTTCTGTTTTCTATCCGATTTTAAACCCAACTTCTTAGCCATACTTAAAGGAATAACTGTAAAACTAGCGCCGGTGTCCACCAAAAAGTCCCCTTCGACTCTTTTTTTACCGGATAAGTCTGTAATTATAAGTGGAATTGTAGTTAAACCCATAAATCATTATAGCACGCTCTCTGAATCACCCTATAGACTTGACTTTTTAATGTGGTGGTGGTGGTACCATTAGCCTCAGCAAGTTGGTCAAACCCAAGTTCTTTTTGCAACCTGTAGTTTGAAATCTTGCTTTTTTAGTTACTTGCACATTCAAATTATTGCGGAATCGCCGAATTGGGTAGTTCTTTGGGCATCGCTTATTTTTAGTGTCCAAAGCACTATCCAATTCTGGATAGAAAAAGAAAGGAGAATCACAAATGAAAGGCGCTTGGATATGGACGATTTTTATGGTCGCTTTTGCTGTTGTCGTCAGTCTTCAACTGAATCGGGACATCGTCTACGGTGGTACTGATATCGAGTTTACAGGCATGTCCTCACGCAACCTGGCCATCAACGCAAGTTCTGAAACGACGTTTGAAGGTATTGCAAAACCAATGTTTTGACCTTCTGCAGCGAGCGCTGTATTTACTCCAATAACCAGGCCGGAAGAATTTAATAGAGGACCTCCGGAGTTTCCCGGACTTATTGCGGCATCTGTTTGGATTACATTATCGACTTGGTATGAGATATCTCTTATCGTCACTCTTATTTGGCTTTTAGGCCTACTAGTAGCAGCCATGAACATGGATCTCCGCAATTGAAGCGCAAAAACCTGAAATAGGCCCCGTAAAAAGGACACCGTTTCAGGTTTTTTATTGGAGAAAACTATCTAATTAGCCCTTCGTATTTACCCATAACCATCTCGCCTTCTATTTCACGGATTACCTCCAATGCAACAGAGACTACGATCAGAATACTGGTTCCGCCTATTGCAAGGCTCTGCACGCCCACGAACTTCTGGAAAAACGAGGGCAAAATTGCCACCATTCCCAAAAACGCTCCACCTACCACGGTTAAGCGGGCAAGAACAAAAGAAAGATATTTCGCGGTTTCTTTACCGGGCCTAATTCCTGGGATAAAGCCACCGCCTTTTTGCAAATCTTCTGAAATTTTTTCCGGATTAAATACCACCGCAGTATAAAAATAAGTAAATCCAAAAACCAAAAAGAAATATACCAAGTTATAAGTAAGGGACTGGGGATTAAATGCTGTTGTTATCGAACGGGCAACATTAGCTACAGCCGCATTCGGAATATTGGTCAAAAACTGTCCCAGAAGGGAAGGCAAAAGGACCAAAGATACGGCAAAAATTATTGGAATTACCCCGGCCTGGTTAAGGCGAAGCGGAAGATAAGAAGTTGAGGCAAGTCCACTTTCGGTTCTACGTTTGGCATAATGAATCGGAATCTGGCGCGCAGCCTCACTAATAAAGATGACAAGTCCCACAATTACAATTGCAACCGCCAGGAATATTATGATTTTGAGAAGATCCTGCGACTGAACAATGCTTGCCGATTGTCCCAAAGTAATTGGTAAACGTGCGACAATTCCGGTAAAAATCAAAATCGAAACTCCATTTTTAAAACCGTATTCGCTGATTAGTTCTCCAAGCCAAACAGCAAAAACGGTGCCTGCCGTCATTGTTAGAACCAGCGACAAAAGAGCAAGAGGCTCAAGATTCGGAATAACTTTTTGCCCCTTAAGAAGCGCATACATCCCAAAAGCTTGCAATGTTGCCAATGGCACTGTTAAAAGGCGTGTGTATTGATTGATTTTTTCCTGACCATACTCGCCTTCCTTTTGAAGAGCCTCAAGACTCGGAATTACGTAGCCAAGCATCTGAAAGATGATTGAGGCGTTGATGTACGGATTAAGTCCCAAGGCAAGAATAGAAAAGTTGGCCAAGGTACCACCGGAAAATACATCTAAAAGAGAGAGAAGCGGACTTCCGTTAAAAAGCGCAGTAAGAGTTTCG
>Ga0075768_105_pt1 | contig 19874 bp, 25 predicted proteins | sample RifGroC1_FD_67861 | JGI IMG/M metagenome (GOLD analysis project Ga0075768, IMG submission 67861) | Microgenomates bacterium GW2011_GWC1_39_7b
TGCTGTCGATATATCTATTTACGAAAGGAAAAGCCTCCGGCCCGGAGGGCCATACGGCCCGGTGGGATTTTTGGTCTGCAATTTCTTTTGGCTTGGCAATTTCTTCAAAGTGGTCCGCTATTTGGGCAACCCCAATATTTTTTGTTTTATGGCTCAGGCGGAAGAATAAATTTAGACTTTCTACTTTTGCGTTTTTTTTAGTTGTTCCGTTTATCATATACCTTTCATCTTACATCCCGATGTTTTTGACTGGCCACGATCTTGGGATCTGGTGGGGAATGCAGAAACAAATGTGGTGGTATCACACCGGACTTGTCGCGACCCACGCCTATTCTTCTTCCTGGTGGACCTGGCCCTTCTTGATCCGCCCGATTTACCTTTATACCTCTGACGAGGTAGGCGGATGGGTTGCAAGAATCTATGCAATGGGGAACCCGTTTATTTTTTGGTTCGGGTTTGTATCGATTGCGACTTCCGCTATCTATTCCTATTTAGAACGAAACAAAAATTTAGCATTTGTAGTATTTGCTTATTTGATATTCTTCGTGCCTTGGGCCGCCTCCCCCAGAATAATGTTTTTATATCACTATTTGCCGTCGGTTCCTTTTTTGGCGATTGCAACGGGGTACGTCCTCCGCAGAAATCCCAAATTAACATTTGCCTGTTTGCTTATTTGCTTATTATTCTTTATTTATTTTTATCCCCACTGGATTGGTCTTCAAATCCCGTTATGGTTGGACAGGAGCTATTACTGGGTGAATTCTTGGAGATAAAAAACGAAGTTTGACAATAGGTTAAGCAGGACCAAGGACAAAATTTCCCTTCCCCAGAAAATATATGAGCAGTCCCAAGAACAAAACTATTATGAGGAAATATCCGACAGACCAAGTTCCTTCGTGTGGGAAGAAAAGATCAAATGGGTATGACGTAAAGATTGAAGTCTTAAGTTTTTTGAGGGAAGACGTTGTTAAATAAAAAGCAAGATATACAACAATAGCTGTAACGAGGATAACAATAATGAAAACATAATTGTTTTTAAAAAAATCCAACAATGTGTTTAGAAGTGTGATCAAAGTGCCAGTAAGATTGACCCCAAGATAACCAATATTCCAAGTCCGGCTCCTACCATAGTCGGCCAATCCGTTCCTGATTGTGGAAGAGTCGGTGGTGTTGCGGTTGGACCCGGTGTACCGTTACAAACACAGTCATTTTCAGCTGTACAAGACGGGTTTCTACAGTAACCGTTGTAGCAAACCAATTCGCTTCCACAGTTAAAATTGCTTCCGCAAGTTCCGCCGCATGAGTTCGGTGGAGCGGTTGGTGTAGCTGTTGCAGTTGCGGTTGCGGTAGCAGTCGCGGTAGCTGTAGCGGTTGCCGTGGCAGTTGCTGTGGCTGTGGCCGTTGCGGTAGCGGTTGGTGTAGCTGTTGCAGTTGGGGAAGCGGTGGATGTTGTTAAGGTGAAAGAAAGACTGCAACTACCGGCGGCTTTGGGATTACTTTCCGGAACATTTGGAGCCACGGATGTTTGTCGAAGTTGATACAGCCTGATAGCGGTAAAAATGGCAACACCCGCCAAGATCAGGGTAATAATTATTATTAAACCAGTTACAAATTTAGATTTTTTCATAGTTATGAACCAATCCAGTGGTTACGCCCTATTTTTACTTCAGCTGTGACATTAAAGGTTGTTACTTCATCAGGGATGGTATATTGATCGCAGAATTCGTTGGGATGGTCTCCGGGCCTTTTATTTGATGTTTCAGGTCGTAGGACACCATTGATCGTAAACCTGGCCGCTGTAAAAGGAACGATGTTCTGATTTGTCTCCCCGGTTACACAGAAGTTAACTTGATCGCCGGCTTTTAGGTTAGTTAAATCTGACGAATTCAGCAAAGTCCAGGTGATTGAATACGCTTCAGCCCCTCCACAATTAATTGTGACGTTTCTTGGTCGATCGAGACAATCAGCGTTGTATTCCGACCCACAGCCAATGCCAGTATTTGGATGGCAACCCGGGCAAAATTGTCGCGATGATTTTTCCGCCGCCAAATTTCTTTTTTGGGGTAGATACTATTATTGGCGGGAGATCGGCGGGCGCCGCCGATCCTGTTTGTACATTCGATATGACATTAGTTGCTGTTGTAGTAGAGGTTGCAGTCACCGATGAATCGGGTGGAACATTTTGAACTGTTTGGAAATCGGGAGGAAGGGGTGGAAGGTCGGTCTGAGGAAAAACAACGGGGATAGTTCCAGATGTTTGGTTGTTGTTTTGATTTTGGTCGTTTTGGTTGGGCATATTTGTAGGTAACAAAAGACGATGTCAAACGGCATCTATACTCAGAATAGAGAAAAGAATAGTTATAGTCAAGAAGATCGGTCAAATGTACCAGAAATTATGATTTTTCCAGTACTTCCGTCAATTAAAACATTTGTTCCATCGGGGATTTTTAATCTTGGGGAGACTGCTGCCGGAATGTTAAATTCTCTGGTGATAATTGCCCCGTGAGATGTCATTCCGCCATTGGCGAAAATGATGCCGGCACATTTTGAAAATTGCCTTGTGTGTTTAGTTCCGGATGTTGGAAAAATTCCGATACAACCTTTTGGAATTGCTTGCTTTTCGGAAGTGATATTTAGAGCTGTTCCTCTAACAATCCCGCTTGACACTCCAAACGTTTTGACGGTTTTTATAATCTGATCATTTTGGTCATTGCTCATTTTTTTTATTTCTAACCGAATTTTCCTCAATTCTATTAAAGCGTTAGCTATTTTGTCATTAGTTTTTTTCTTTTTATCAATATCCTGATTAACTAAAACGATTTCTTGATTTGATTTTCCATAAGCTAAATATTTCGAAAAAAACTCATTCAGATAACCAATAGATTTTGTTTTTTTAATCCGGTCTCCTTTATTATTTTTAATATCAGTTAGTAAACCGTTGGCATAGTCAACTGCTTTTTGAGGATCTAATACCCAATATATAAGCCTAAATAAATTCATATATACTAATTATAAATGAAATTATTGTTTTCTTTTTTAATTCTTTTATTGCTTTTTATTTTTTCGACTCGAGAGGCGAAGGCTATCATTGTTGTTGTACCAACTATTATTATCCCAATAGTTCATATTGCGGCTTGGATTATTGGTGCAGTTGCTACACCGGTTTTAGGGTTAAGCGCTCTTTATTTCAAAATAAAAAAGAAATCACCGGCTGTGGGGATACTTTTTGGGATGGGCCTACTGGTTCTTTTGGGGATTATAATTACAATTGTATTTAAGATAATTAGTCCCCAAAGGCCAATTTATTGATACAGCTGTTCGTAAATACCAAATCCTTTTATCCGTTTCCCATTATTGGCAACAACTTCCCCTTCGACTTGTCCTGTCGCCCAAATATATGGTGAAGATACCTCATTCTTGTCCGTGGAATTCAAAATGTTGACATCAATTGACCTATTGATTCCATCCGTAATATCAACAATGTAACCCGTGGTTGATTTCTTCTTGATGGCCAAAGAAAAGGACTTTTGCACTCTTCCGAGATTGTCTTTTAAGACGGCAATTGAATGTGATTTATATACGCCTTTGTAGTTATCGTCTACTGATGTTTTATCGACGTTGTAAAAATTGCCTTCGTTGTCCCAAAAAGCAACCCAATCTGTATTTATTCCAAGTGGATCGGTTATTCTAACCAGATCAATTGAAACAGAGTAGGAATATGTTCTGCTATACAAGACGTAGCTTTCATACTCTTTACCATTAACAATTAATTTTCCTGTAGCTTCTGATCTAAAAATTGTATAGTCCTCCTGACTCCTAATTCCCAGCTCATTATCAATCTCCGGGACGTCAAACCCGATTTTGTTACTATCTATTTGTATTTCGCCACCAACTCTCTCTTTTAATACAAGGGTTGGATCAACCTCGATGTTCCAGCTTGGGATTATTGGTGTTTTTGCGATCTCAGATTCCTTGGAGTCTGTGTTAAAAAATTTTTTTTGCCACCGGTTACCGTCGAAAAAAAACACCCTTTGCGTCTGAGAAAATAACAGATTTTTTTTTGAAGATCTCGAGGAATAAGCAATTAAAGTATAGTGGGGTTTGTTTTTAGAAATGAGAATTATTTCATCGCTAAAATAAGGCTTTAAATTTGACTGGCTTGTGTCAGTGCCAACATTAGCTTTTATAAGCAAATCCTTCAAAAAATATCCTGAATAAAACGAGGCAAGGACACTTAACACGAAGATGGCAACGACAAAAACATACTGCTTAGTAGTCATAGATTAATTTTCAGACATTTTCCAGATAAAGGTGCCGAAAATCATTATTGCTACACCTATCGCAAACAATATAAGAGTGGGCGCTGTTTCACCAGTAACCGGAATTGGTTTAGGGGAGGCGGTTGGTGTTGTGGTGGGTGTTGCCCCCGGAGAAGCGCTGGGTGAGGGGAATATTCCTGAATCAGATGCAGTAAAAGCAGGATTTTCACTGGCTTGGACAATGAAGTTTCTGGTAAGGGGTCTGGTTATTCCGTTTGAATCAATCCAAGAAATTGTAATTGAGTGAGCGCCTGCCCCTAAATCGACTGGTGCGCTAAACGTCCAAGTGCCGTCACTGGCGATAAACATATCTTGCGAAATCGGATCTGATTGAATTGTAATGGTGATTTTTTCTCCTCCCGGGCCACGGCCAAAAAATTCCGGTCGGGAATTCGTTACAATTTCTCCTTCATTGAGGCTTTCCAGTATTACACTGGTCGGGGTAGGAGAACCCGTTGCTATGGGGATAAAAAATTTTGATTCTTTTGTTGCATCTTCCGGGAGGCTTAAGTTTGCAGTTGGAATTTGGCCACTTTCGGAAGGCTGAAGACTCCTTAGATCATAGACCTGCCCCAGGACCATGGGTGGAACGGGGTTGGCAGATTGGGGAAAAATCTGCGCAGAAGCGACCCCGTGGTCTCCCGCTTGAACCGAAATCTGTAGCAGTGTTTGGGCTTTGTCAATTTGCGCATAGTCGGCCAGATCTTGAGTTCTGACCGACCCTAATTGAAAAACAAAGTTTCCCGTGTTTGATGTTAGTGTAGAAAGAAGATATCCGTCGATATTTATATAGACAAGGACTTCCCTTTCCGGTTCTCCGGAAGCGTTTATGACAGAGCCCGATATAAGAAAACCTTTCTGATTAATTCCCAAATCCGGTCCGGTAGAAAACTGCCACGGAATTCCTTTATTATCGAACATCGTTCCGCCGGAATTTATTTTGTAGAAATATTTAGTGCCGGGTTTGAGCCCCGTGAGTGAAATGGTATGAATTGAGAGTTTTTCGTTTCCCTCCCTTTCAATTTTGTTTAACGACGTTTGACCCTCTCCCCAAGAAACAAAACTAAAAGTTTCTTTATCTGTGATCCACGATATAGTTGCGGAACTGTTGTCAATATTACTTATACGAATATCTTTTGGAGCGATGGAACTATCTGCCCCAATTTTAAAAACTTGATTCATGCCCAAAAAGAAGACCCCGGCAAAAATTCCGGCAAGAAGTATAATAATGCCTAAAATTGTTGGTATTTTATTTTTTTTGATCATTTTTAATAATTAAGGTAATGGTGTGGCAGATGGCGACGAATCTGGATTGGGTAAAGACGTAATTTTGGTGGCAATTACATTATCCGGAATTTCGGAATCATTAAAAAAGATCCGCGATTCTATTTGATTTAAAGTATCTTTGTCTAAAACCGGGGTAATGGGTTGAGATACTTCTTTCGGAACGACAATGGGTGGCTTTGATGTTAAGGCTCCGTAAATAGTTAGCGATATCCACATAATTACAGTAATGAGTGTTAATACAAGTATGATTACGATATTCGGAATCTTCTGTGTTTTCATATTAATTTTTCAAATAAGGAACTCTGCCTGCGACCACTGCCACTATAACTTGTCCGGAGTCGGTTTGGGAAGAATTAATTCCTAAACTATCAATTTTAATTGCAATTCTCAAGTTGCCGAAATCTTTAACAAAGGACAGAATATCGAAATAAGTCCCCTTGATGCTTAAGGAGATGGGCATTTCTCCCGGGTTCCCCGGTATTGGCTTGTAATCGGAGCTTTTCTTTACGGATGCGTCAACCCCGACCAATATCGTTTGGCCAATAGAAAGTCCCAAAATGGTTACAGAATCTTTAATCGCCAACCCCTGAATTTGTTTTGAGACAGCATCAAAGTTTGCCTGTGACGATATTGCAAAATCAACATCCCCCGCGGCCGCCTCATTTTGTGCAAGAACCGCCACAGCCGTCTTCAAATTTTTTATTTTTTGATCAAGGGCGGCAACCGTGGTCTTTTTTTCCTGAATTTGTTGAACCAGACTTATAATTGTTAATACTGTCGGCTTTAGCGCGAAGGTAAGAAATATTGTGATAGTAACGAGAGAAAGTATAATTTCGAGAAACGCGCGGACCTCAGCCCTTTTTTTGTAAAGAGACATGATGTTTAAGAAATATTCTCTATAACGCAGGTATGATCCCCTCCAGCCAAGTGCCATTTTTGTTAGTACGAAACTTTAATCATAAAAATTGTTGATCCTGAATTGTCTTCAGACGAGTTAATTGAATTAAGTTCGACCTTTTTAAAAGAAGGTTCATTTTTAAGATTGCTTGCAAACTGCGCAATTGCCAGTTCATTAGAAGCGGTTCCTTTTATGGACATGGAATTTTCCTGGACCGCCATTGAGGAGAGAATAACGTCGGTTGGGGTTTTTGATGTGACATTTTCCACCCTGTCACCGGGCTTGGGTATTAAGGCGAGGGCTTTGAAAATGTCCAGTTTGGTTTGAATTTCCCTGAAGCGTTTTTCCAAGTCTCCCTGAGCGGATATTTGAGCGCTTCTAATCTTAATAGAATCGGTCAAATCTGAATTTTGCGCATCCAGCCAAAAGCGCGAAAGAAATGCGGCCATAACCACCATCTCTGTTATTATGACAATAATTCTAAAAGTTCCAGTGGCCCACTTTAACACACGACCGATAGTAGAGGCTTCAAATTCTTCTTGAGGCAATAAATTGATTGATTTATTTTTGGGCATGACAACAAGATCTACTTGTATTCAATATAGCATATGAAAAGGAGTGAAAGAAGCTGTTAAATTTTTGGAGCCTTTGAAGATTTTTGGGCTTTAGGTTTAACTTCTTTCTTTTCCGTTTTCTTGACCAAAAGTTTTGCCATCTGCGACTTTATTCTGGCTGCCTTATTTTTGTGGATCACCCTCTTTTTGGCGGCGCGGTCGGACAAGAACGAGGCCACTCTGACGTCTTTTTCCAATTTGGATTTTTTTGCCTTGCGGACAGCAATTTCAAGCTTACTGATAATAAGCTTATTTATGGATTCTTTGACCCTACTTCCCCTTAGGGCCCTTTTGGCTGTTTTTGTTACCGGCATATCTTTGTTTTGTGATTGTGAGTATACGATAAAGAGGCTAGAATATCAACCAGATATGAATGATTTAATCGCAAAGGGCAAAAAACTTTTAAATTCTCAGCAAAATACAGTTCTTTCGGCAGCAACTCTTATAATGACAATGATTATTGCAAGCAGGATTTTGGGATTGGTCAGACAGAGGGTGCTGGCCAATTATTTTGCTCCAAGCGATCTTTCGCTCTTTTTCGCAGCCTTTCGTTTACCTGATGCGATTTTCGAGGTTTTGGTTTTTGGAACATTTTCATCTGCCTTTATTCCGGTTTTTACAAAAGCCTTGAGGGAAGGCCAAAGAAGAGCTTGGGAAATTGCCGGACGAGTGGTCACGATAGGCCTATTGGTGTTTGGCTTTACCGCAATCATTTTAGCCATTTGGGCGCCTCAAATTTATTCGGTTATAGCGCCAGGTTATAAAAACGGGGAAACTGCCCAAATTGCGAATCTTGCCAGAATTCTTTTTGCCGCTCAGGGTTTTTTTGTCATAAGTTATGTTTTAACTGGCGTTTTGGAAAGTTTAAGAAGATTTTTAGTGCCGGCACTGGCTCCGCTTTTCTACAATATTGGCATAATTTTAGGAACGGTACTGCTTACACCTTATTTGGGGCTTTTAGCTCCGGCTGTTGGAGTTGTAATCGGAGCCTTTGCCCATTTTATGGTTCAGTTCCCGTTATCGCGCAAACTCGGTTTTCGGTTTGTTTGGGATTTTAAGCCCGACGTAGGAGTTAAAAAGGTCGGAATCTTAGCCCTTCCCCGTGTAATAGACTTAACTTTTGATCAGGTGGGCAAAACCACCGAACTCTTTCTTTCGTCTCTTATTTCTCAGGCCTCTTATACATATTACATATTTGCTAATACCTTGCAGCTTTTGCCGGTGACTCTTTTTGGAACCTCACTTGCAAAGGCGGTTTTACCGCTTTTGTCACGCGCAGACGGAAACCTAAAGGAGTACAGAAGAATCCTTCTGACTGCGATTTTCCAGGCAATATTTTTTACACTACCTCTTTCTATAGCACTCATTATACTTAGGATTCCAATAGTACGTCTTGTCTATGGAACAAAGATTTTCGATTGGGAGGCAACGGTACAAACCGGAATGGTCCTTTCGGTTTATGCGGTAGGGATTGTATCGCAAACCCTGATGTCGATTTTAGCCCGCGCATTTTTTGCGCTTCATGATACAAAAACCCCGGTTAAAATTTCCTTTATAGGCCTTGGTCTTTTAATCGCGGGGGATTTTCTTTTGGTGAAGGGTTTTGGACTTCCTGTTTGGGCGCTTGCCGCATCCTTTTCCTTTAGCACTATAATTGAGGCCGTAATTTTATCTGTTCTTATTCACAAGAAGGTTGGTGAGTTAATCGGATTGAGATTTTTTGGACATCTCTCCAAAATTTTTGTAGCGACTGTAATTTCCGGATTTTCAATGTTTTTCCTAATCAAATTTTTCGACAGATGGTATTGGCTAAAACAGGTTACATCAATTCCATTTGAAAAATTTGTTCTCGATACACGTTACGCAGGAAACTTGCTGATCTTAACGGTTGTCACCTTTTTAATCGGAATGGCAATTTATATCGGAGTCTCGCTTATTCTAAAAGTAGCAGAGGCTGGCTATTTCTTAACTATTGTAAAGAGATTGATAACCAGACGAATGCTTCCGCGCATTTCCGATAAAGAGCAGGAGCCGGTAAGCCCCACAACTACAGATACGCAGGAACAATAAACTATTTTTTATAGACTTGGCCTCGGTATTTAATTTTTCTGATCCAGATTTCTTTTCTATCATGGTCAATTTCAAATATTGTTCTAATTGTTCCGACTCTTAACCTAAAATAATCATGAGCTTCGGCCATTTTACTGATATCGTAATTTGAAGGAAACGGATAACTAAGTCTAAGGATTTTTTCGACGATTCTTTTTACGTCAATTTTTGAAAGTTTTTGTAGCTGTTTGTCAGTTTTTTTGGTGACAATGACTTTATAGGCCATACTTTTTGGCAATTTCCTCTATTGGAATTCCTTTGCCTCTGGGCTCTTTCTTTAACTCCTGAACTGCCATGTAATCCTCTAAGTCTTCCGCCGCATTTTGAAGGGCAACAAAGTCTTCTATGTTCATCAAAACCGCTTTTGGTTGGGATCTGTGGAAGATATAGGCAAGGCCATTTTTTTGCACAAGCTCAAGAAGACCTAAAGCGTCCTCCCGCATGTCTGTAATGGTTTTTACGTTTTTGGTCGTAGGTATCAACATAGTAGTAAGATTAGTCTATAGATTAATCTAAGGTTTGTCAAGGTCGGGTGGATTTCTGTTGGGTATTGTCTAAATCAGCGCTTTATCCTTCGGTTTCGTTCAAGGTCTGCGAGGAGCTAAACGGCTCTTGACCCCACTTCGCCCCTTCGACTACGCTCAGGGCTTCGCGGGGTCTGCGGGGTGCGCCGACTGGTGCTACCCCTTGACAACTGTTAGCACTCGAGGTAAGATACTGCTAAATGACTGATTCACTTACTTCCCGTCAAACCCAAATATTAAAGACGATTATTGATGAATATATCGAAACTGCCGAACCTGTGGGAAGTGACGCACTCGACAAAAAATATAATCTTGGAGTTTCCCCGGCAACAATCAGAAACGAAATGGTTGCGCTGACAAAATCCGGTTACCTCCGTCAACCCCATACCTCAGCAGGAAGAATTCCGTCGCCGCTTGCGATGAAATTTTATATAAATCAACTTATGGAAGAAAAACAAATGAGCTTGGTCGATGAAGTCAAAGCTAAAGAGGAAGTTTGGGACTCTCGGGACGATATCGACGAACTCATGGACGAGGCAACACACGCCTTGGCAAGTCGGACACGCTCCCTCGCGATAGCGGCACTAAAAAACCCCACTTCACCCAATGGGCTTCGCGGGGCGAGGGACCGCTTTTGGCAGGCTGGACATTCCTATGTTTTTAATAATCCTGAGTTTGCAGAAATGGCAGCTTGTCAGAATCTATTTTCAATTTTTGATGAGTTTGATAAACTAGACAGGCTTTTCTTTGGATTCCAGTCTACTTCACCCTTGGAAGTTTTGTTTGGTGAAGAATTAGGAATGCCGGAACTGGCAACGTCGGGAATAATTTCGACACATTTTAGTATAAAAGGAAAGCCTGGGGCCCTTGGAGTGATTGGCCCCGCCAGAGCAGACTATGCGTCAGTCATTCCGATTTTGAGATATTTTGGTAATTTAATTGAGGAAGTTGCAAACCAATGAAAAAAGCGAAAAGCGAAAAGCGAATAAGCAAAGCTTGGCCAGTCAAAGCCCTGGTAGCGAATAGTTTGGAGATGGAACAGCTGAAAAGCCAACTGGCAAGAACTTTGGCGGATTATGATAATTTAAAGCGAAGGACTGAGGAAGAGAAAATTTCTTGGACAAAATTTTCGTCTTTAAGCATAATCTCAAGACTGCTGCCAATAATGGACATGTTAGAAAAAGCTCAGGAGCATCTAAAAGATTCCGGACTTGCGATATCGATTTTGGAATTTAAAAAAGTTTTTATTGAAGAAGGTTTGGAAGAAATAAATCCTAAAATTGGAAGTGAATTTGACGAAAACAGTCAAGAAGTTATTGAAGTAATTGACGGAAAGATGGATAATATGATCTCAGAGGTTCTTGTTACGGGTTGGAAGTTTAAAGATGGTAATGTAGTAAGACATGCGAAGGTGATTGTTAGCAAACAATTATCCTGAACGAAGTTGAAGGATCATATCAAAAGTTAATAAGATCCTATCGCGAAGTAGATACTTCGCTCCAGGATGACAATATGAAATATGTCAAAAATAATCGGAATTGATTTAGGAACGACAAACTCTTGTCTTGCGGTGATGGAAGGCGGCAGGCCAAAAGTTATTTCCGCGGGCGATACAGGGAGGAATACTACACCCTCCATTGTTGAGGTGGTTAAAAATTTAGTTGGGGACGTTGCCAAGAGACAGATGATCCTCAATGGTAAAAATACTATCTATTCGGTTAAGCGCCTTATGGGTAGGAGATTTGAAGATAAAGAAGTTAAAAGAACTATAGAAATGGTTCCTTATAAAATTATTGAGGGAAAAAGCGGCATGGCCGACGTTGAAGTCGAAGGAAAAACTTACACACCTCAGGAAATTTCGGCCAGGATTTTGATGAAGCTTAAGGCTGATGCAGAAAAATATCTTGGTGAAAAAGTTGATAAAGCAGTCATCACAGTTCCAGCCTATTTTGACGATGCCCAACGTCAGGCCACCAAACAGGCCGGTGAAATTGCGGGACTAAAAGTTGAGCGAATTATCAATGAACCTACAGCGGCTGCGCTTGCTTACGGCCTGGAGAAAAAAAATGCTCACAAAATTGCTGTTTATGACCTTGGAGGCGGAACTTTTGATATTTCAGTTTTGGAACTTGGGGACGGGGTTTTTGAGGTTAAAGCAACAAATGGAGATACCCATCTTGGTGGGGACGATTTTGATGCGGTGATTGTTGACCACATAGTTTCTGAATTCAAAAAGGAAAATTCGGTGGACCTTAAAGCCGACTCACAAGCTCTTCAGAGAGTTCGCGATGCCGCCGAAAAAGCAAAAATTGAGCTTTCCGCGGCGAATGAAGTTGAAATTAATCAGCCTTATATAACCCAGAATAACGGCGCGCCGCTTCATTTAACAATGAAATTAACCCGCGCTAAATTGGAAAGCTTGGTTGATGACCTTATTCAAAAAACAATTAAACCGGTTGAATCCTGTTTGAAAGATGCCAAACTTGATGCACACGATATAGACGAGGTAATTATGGTTGGAGGAATGACCAGAATGCCTAAAGTTGTAGAAACAGTCAAAAACTTTTTTGGTAAAGATCTAAATCAATCAGTTAATCCAGATGAGGTCGTGGCCATTGGAGCTGCAATTCAAGGTGGAGTTTTGGGAGGCGAGGTTAAAGACATTCTTCTTTTGGACGTTACTCCGTTAACATTGGCAATTGAAACAATGGGCAATATTGCCACCCCCATGATTCCAAGAAATACTACAGTTCCAACAAGTAAAACCGAAACATTTTCCACAGCCAGTGATAACCAAACGCAGGTCCAAATAGTTGTTACTCAAGGCGAGAGGCCGATGAGTGCAGACAACAAAACTCTTGGGACTTTTGTATTGGACGGAATTCCACCGGCCCCACGTGGAGTACCGCAGGTTGAGGTTACTTTTGATATGGATGCCTCAGGTATCCTAACCGTTACAGCCAAAGATAAAGCGACAGGGAAAACCCAGAATATTAAAATTACCGGCGCGGTTGGTTTATCCGACGATGAAATTAAACGCATGCAAGAAGAGGCGGAAAAACACAAAGAAGAAGATGAAAAGAAGGCTGAAACTATCAAATCCAAAAATACCGCTGATTCGATGGTGGCCACAGCTGAAAAATCTATTAAAGATGCCGGGGACAAAGTTCCGGCCGACGTAAAAGAAAAAGTTGAAGAAAAAATCAAAAAAGTAAAAGAAGTTGCAGGAAAAGAAGATTCTTCAAAGGAAGATATCGAAACCGCGACCAAAGAATTGTCAGAAGAACTTTCTAAAATTGGAGAAGCAATGTACAAGGATCAGGGTGCGAAGACAGACGACGGAAGCCAGAAGACTGAGGGTGAAAATGGAGGGAAGAAGTCTGAGGATGGAAAGAAAGATGACGCCAAAGTTGAAGAGGGTGAAGTGGTAGAATAGCTTCATGGTCACAAAAACGGACTATTACGACATCCTCGGAGTTTCGAAATCTGCTTCGGCCGACGAAATCAAAAAGGCTTACCGCAAGCAGGCTCTCGAGTGGCATCCGGATAGACACAAAGACGATAAAGAGGCGGCGGAAAAGAGATTCAAAGAGATAAATGAGGCCTATCAGGTGCTTAGCGATCCCAAAAAGAAATCAATGTTTGACCAGTATGGCAGCACAAATGGCCCTGCCGGGAATCCATTTGCTGGTGGAGGTTCTCCTTTTACATACACCTATACAAGCGGAGGAGAGAACCCTTTTGGCAATGTTGACTTTGGTGACCCCTTTGACATTTTTGAAAGTTTTTTCGGTGGCGGGAATCCTTTTGGGCGTACCCAACGCCAACAAATACCGAGATACTCAATGACGATTGATTTCATGGAGGCTGTACACGGAGTTTCAAAAGAGGTTGATGTGGGTGGAAAAAAGAGAAAGATTAAGATTCCTGCCGGCATTTATGAAGGAGCAAGGATTAATTTCGAGGACTTTACGCTTTCAGTCAATATTAAGCCCCATAAACTTTTTGAGCGACAGGACGATGACATTTATGTAACTGTAGGAATCCCCTTCTCCCTCGCCGTGCTCGGCGGTGAGATAAAAGTTCCGACAATTGGAGATGAAATTAAGATCAGAATCCGCCAGGGGACTCAAAGCGGAGTAATGATGAGGCTTAGGGAGCAGGGTGTTCCACATTTGCATGGGCGGGGAAAAGGTGATGAGTATATCCGTATAAATGTTGCAATTCCGGAAAAATTGAATAGGAATCAAAAAAGTTTGGTTGAAGAAATGAAAGAAGAAGGATTGTAAATATAATATTTTAGCTCCAAATACTTAATTACTATATAGTAATTAAGTATTTAAAATTCGGATTTTATTTCTCGAATTTTTTGCTCGCGTTTGAGGTTTCTTTTAAATCTTTCAGGAGATTTTATATTTCCTTTAGTTGGCAGATCAAACAGACTCTCGATTTCCTTCCAAACTATTTGATTTGCTTCCTTTTTAAAAATATCTTCTATCACGGGTTTTAGTCCTTCTCCCCCGTATTTAATTTTCAAACTCAATTTTGCTATTGTGGGAGGACTGATTCTGAGAATTTCATGGATGCTTTGGTAATCATGGTTTTTGGCCAGTAAAACTGCCGCCGCAAGCCGTTTGGCAAACATTATTTTTTCTGTTGGGGAGAAAAAGTCATCGAAAAACTCCGACAATTTTTTATTATTCGTTTGGTTGGCAAGTGTAGAAACAAATAGTTCCAATACTCTATTCCAAACATCTGGCCTAAGTGGAAGTCCTGAAACTTTTGTCATATCACTTCATTACTATATAGTAATGAAGTGTGGATTGCAAGATGTGTAGGTGGGGTTGAATATACCAGTTGTTTTGATTTAAAGTATTTATAATGTCGAAGGCAAAATCGAAGGTTAAAAAAGAGGTTAAAAAAGAAGTCGATTCAGAATACCAATTAATTTCCAGCAGTGATGAATTTTTTGATGACTGCCCTGTTTGCAGATTAATGAAAAAGACGGAAAAAGAGGGCAGATCCCCAACCGAAAAAGAACTTGAAGAGGCCTTTGTAAAAGCGAATACTCAAAATTAACCAAAAGTTTGATTGAAGAGATGAAGGAAGAAGGATTATAATATACTTATTATGGCGATTGGTACACCTGGAGCAAACGATATGGGGGCCACCCTAGAGGTTGAGTTTGCAAGTGCAAGAGGAATAGGTGCAGACATCTTAAATACTGCGAGAGCCAGAAGCGAATTCAGAGTAGTGCAAGACCGCCCCAATATACTTTTTCTAGAACCTGAGAAATTTTTCAGAGAATATGTGGACGCTTTGAACTACAAAGGAAAAATTGGACCAGAATCGATAGAGGAAGCGAGAAAAGCGTCGCTTGGATTATCTGTGGAGGCGGCGTTGCAAATAATTGAAGCAAAATCCTATAAAAAACAGTTTGTTGAGGATACAGAAAGCCTTGCAGACATCAATAGAATGCTTGGCCGTTCTGTCAAATTTGTCGAAAACATATCGCTAAACGAACCAGATTTGCTGATAGCGGTTGTGGGGGAAATATCCAAAAGACGGGGAAGCGAAATTTTTGCTGGTGAAACCGCTATTGCTTGGGCTAACGAAAACCTAGTGAAGGCCAAACAAAGAATTGATAAAAAAATCGAAGCAATTGAAGCAATAGACAGAGGGTATTAAATTTATGCTGTTGTCAGTTGACATATAAGAATATCTGAATATAAACTTAAAACATGCCACAGGAAAATACACCATCACCAATTGTTAGTCAGCCACAGCCCCAGGTTGATCCTCAGGCTGTTTCCGCTGCCGGAACGGTAGTTTACGCCGGTTTTTGGGCCCGACTTGGAGCTTCAGTGTTGGATGGGCTTATTATCGGTGTGGTCTCTTTTGTAATTAATCTCGTGATGGGGATTGTTACCACGGTTGCTGGAGGTGGCTCAGCTTCTTCTGTCGTCGCGGTGGTTTCCATGGTGGTGTCTTTAATATTTTTTGTACTTGAACTTGTCTACTTCATCTATTTTATAGGTGCAAAAGGGCAAACCTTGGGCAAGATGGCCCTAAAGATTAAGGTTGTAAGAGCCGGGACAAACGAGGCTCCAGGATATCTTAAGGCCTTTTTAAGAGAGGTTGTAGGAAAGTTTATATCATCTTTTGTGTTCCTACTCGGATTTTTGTGGATGCTTTGGGATAAAAATAAGCAGACATGGCACGACAAAATTGCAGGTACCGTAGTTGTTAAAGTCTAACTTCATGCAAAATATTGATTACGGGAAAATAATTAAACGCTCCTGGGAACTAACCTGGAAAAATAAATGGTTGTGGGTGATGGGATTGGTGCTTGCGGCTTTTGGCGGAGGTTCCGGAGGCGGTGGAGGTTCCGGTGGTGGCGGTAGTGCAAATACAAATCTTCCCAATGCTTCTCTAAGCCCTGGCCCGACAAATATCCAAAACATTCGGCAACAGACTTCGTACGTTTTGGGGGAGGCCACAAATATTTTTAAAAATTGGGTTACGGGGATTCCAGTCGGAACGTGGATTCTCCTGGGGCTTCTGATTTTAATAGTTGCGGTTTTTACAACTGCCGTAATCTGGGTGCTGACGTCCTGGGCTAAAGGAGCGCTTATAGCGGGACTTAATATGGCTGATATGGACGAGTCGGTTGACTTAAAAAATGTTTCACCAAAAGGAATCGCCAAAATCAAAGATTTAATTATTTTCAATTTGATTTCATCAGGTATAACTACTGTTTTAATTTTAGGAATAATTTTCATTATAGGAATTGGTTTTCTAATCAAGCTATTAATACCCGTGCTCGGAATTATCTGGCTTATTCTTTTTGGAATAGTCGGAGTATTGGGTTTTATCATCTCCATGGTTCTTTTTGTTATGCTTTCGATATACGCGGAGCGTTTAATAGTTCTTAAAAATTATTCACCATGGAATGCTTGGAAAAAAGGTTTGTCCCTAAGTAAAGGCAACTTTATACCCACTTTTGTTATGGGTCTTATTAATTCGGTTATTGGTTGCACTTCGGGATGCGTGGGGCTTTTACTTTTGGGTCTGGTACTTGGAATCCCCGGTTACTTTTTGATTGCGCCATCTTTTGATAATGGGTTTCATTTTCCGGGAATTGGTCAGATAATTGGTATTGCGATTTTGTTTTTGATTTTTGTTTCAATAAATTCATTAATCAAAGCGGTGTTTATTGTATTTAATTATGGGAACTGGAACTTGTTGTTCAAGGAAATTTTTAATGAGGAGGTAAAAAATGAATAATATTGCAAGCCCTTGGCAAAGACTTTTAGCACGTAGCATAGACGTTGCGTTTTTGTGGCTTTTCCCAATTTTCTTAATCTCCATTTTTTCGACTTCTACCGATACCGTGAGCATGCTCAACCGACTATCTTTGTATGTGGTGTTGTTGATCATGGTCTACCCCATTGTTTATATCTTTTTATCTTCGTTCCTTGTTTCAAGGTTTGGGGGAACTGTGGGTAAATTGGCGACCGGAATAAAAGTTGTTCTTGCTGACGGTCAATTGTTGAGTTTCTGGAAAGCTTTTTTCCGCGACAGGATTGCATATATAGTTTCCGGAGTTCTTTTGTGGCTCGGATTCATATGGATTTTAGTGGACAAAGAAAGACGCACATGGCACGATCAAATAGTCGATAGTTATGTGGTTACCGGTAATAAGAAACTTGCATTTTTGGGAGTGGTTGTTTTGGCGGCTATCATATTTTTAGAATTCAATTTAGTCTCGAGTGCGGTATCCAACTTTATAAAGAATGGCGTGGTATATAAGGACGTCTATGACGCCCTGATAAGCGCTTTCAAGACTCCTTAGATATTGTTAGCAAGTGGCCCGTTTGTGGAAAAAACTCTCGGAGGACTTACAGGTGTGGTGTTTTGGCCAACAAAAGTCGGTTGTTGTGGTAAAGGCAGAGGGGTGGGTTGGATACTTTGGGTTGTTTGCACTGTTTGTTGAGTAGGGGTAATCCCCGTTCCTGGAGTCTTTTTTCTATGTATAAAAATAATTATTCCAACTCCACCGCCAATGACAGCAAAGATTATTCCGGCAAAAATAAGCTGTGTTTTAAGATCGTGAGTTAGAAGAAACAACAGTCCACTTTTGTCCTGCCCTTTTTGAATTGCCGTGTTTGAATCCGAAACATAACCGATAACTGTTGGATGGATTGGATAGTCTTTTTGTACTTGGGCAAATGGAATTTCAGCTTGTCTGTAGTGTTCGATCCAAAAGTAAGACAAGCCCTGTGCCCACTGGTCATAAGTAGCAGAAGTGCCAATTGAAACTGAGTTGTCGCTCGCTAATTTTTTAAGATCGTTTATATCCCTTAAAAAATTATAATTACCGCTAGTGCTCCCCATACCGTAAGTTGCAATTCCAATTACATTCCCATTTGTATCGAAAGCCGGGCCACCGCTATTCCCATGGTCAATCGAGGCGTCAACTTGGATCAACTTTAGTCCGCCCTGATCATTTTTGATAGCGGAAATAATTCCCCTGGTTACAGTGGCAGTCGCAGAAGATTTTTGATTTATAAGAGAATCTGCCGAGGCGCTTCCCGACACCAAACCCGGATAACCGATTACTATTACATCAGAACCCTCTTTTAAGCCATCGGAAGTACCGAGGTTGACTGAAGGAAAAACTAGCTTACCAGGGTTTATAATCTTAAGAATGGCAACATCGGAGCCAGTTGGGGGCTTATTATTAAGTATCGCATCTGTGGTGTAAGCATTTGGATAATTTGATGCCACGTAAGTTGCTTCCTTAACCGTGTCGGACGATGTGATTGAATTTAAAATATCGAGTCCGGATTTTTTGGTATCTATAACGAGAGGATCATTACTTAATTTCACAAAATATCTGTTCTGGTTTTCCTTAAGAACAAGCAGGTTTTGTTGCATCATTTTATAAATCAGATTCATGAGTATCTGAAACACATTCGGATCATTTTCAGCTTGGGCAAGAAAAATTGTGGCTTGATCCGTGCTTATTTCCTGACCTGTTTGAATTAGGGCAATTTCTTGAATTAGGTCAATTGCAAACGGTTTGATACTGGTGCTCTTATACAAAAATGCCTGCACCATTGCTTCCTCGGGGTAACTTTTGGCGACGTGACCATTCGTCGCGATAAAACCGTCTTTGTTGATTGCAAAACCGGATCCCAAAGCGCCATTGCAGAAAGTGTAACTTGCTTTAAGATATTTGGTCCCGGATAGGTTGGGGATATCAATATTGTTGCAGTAGATATGCGCAATCTCAAAAACAGACGGTTTAGTTAATTCCACGATCTTTGATTCGTCAAGGACCGTGGCGGGAATTGAATTGGTTGTTGCCGCCTTTACCGATGGATTTTGAGGTAAGAACGAAAGCGAATCGATGAATTGATTGGCAAATGCTTGCCCGTTTCCAAACGTAGAGTATTTGGCGGTTATGACATAGTAGTGTCATATGACAATTTATAATAGTCTCGTCCGTTCATTCTTACTTTTTCTTTGGAAGTGGAATTTGTATCTGTTGCATAAGTTTGGGCGAGTAAGTCAAGTGAATTGCCGACTCCCTTTGCCGATTTAAGTTTCTTTGTCAGATCAAAAGAGGCAAAAGTTATTTGAGCGTTTCCAGCCTGATTGTTAAGAGATAGGCTTATTGTTTGTAGATTAGATTGGTTTAAATCGGTCGTGGGTGTCCAGTAATTCTTATCGAAAGTAATTTGATAACCCAGGTCACTGGATGTGTATACAGAGGTATTTGAAGGTTGATTCTGACCAAGATTTTCAGCTATTTCGGCTATTTTTTGCGCTGTGGTATTTTCGGCTGCTTTTCCTCTAAATATTTGTTGATTTTGGACAAGAAGGACACCAAGTCCGGCACCGATTGTAAGCATCATAATTCCAAGAAAGCCGAAAATCGTTTTTGAAATATTATTTTTAGGAAAAGATGGAGACTTTGAAGGCGGTTGATACGGAACTTCCGGAATTTTGATTAAATATGGATTTTGAGGTAAGAACGAAAGCGAATCGATGAATTGATTGGCAAATGCTTGCCCGTTTCCAAACGTAGAGTATTTGGCGGTTATGACATAGTAGT
>Ga0075768_116_pt1 | contig 12827 bp, 11 predicted proteins | sample RifGroC1_FD_67861 | JGI IMG/M metagenome (GOLD analysis project Ga0075768, IMG submission 67861) | Microgenomates bacterium GW2011_GWC1_39_7b
AGCGCCAATTACCGGTAATATTTGTCCTGTCGCCTGTGTTAACCTTATTAATAAAAGTAAGTCTGCGGTTGCTCCTTCGCAAAAAGAATCGTCAATCTCCATTCAGACTAGTGGATCAACACAGGTTTACAATGATTGGTACACCATTCCCGGGTCTGAATTTACATTCAACAAAGGTAACTACCCCGGAGCAAAATCCTACTATTTTCAAACAAATCTTAGCACTGATTCGACTGATAGGATCGCGTACGCGCGCCTCTACGATGCTACACACGGCATCGGGGTCACCGGAAGTGATATAACCACACCATCTACCTCCCTTTCACAAGTTCAGTCCGGCCAACTCAATCCTTTTAGCGGTAATCTGACCATCAGGGTGCAAATAAGAGGTCTTAACGGCAATCTGGTCACTATTGGTAATTCACGCATTGTAGTTGTCTACTGAGAAAGCAGTTCTTTGTTTGTGCCGAAGAGAGGACTCGAACCTCCACAAGTTTTTAAGGCTTACAGGGTCCTAAGCCCTGCGCGTCTGCCAGTTCCGCCACTTCGGCTGATTCAGCTCCATCAATTTCCTTGATTATCTCACGGCCAGTTCCGGATTTTAAGTATTTTACTTACAAACCACTAAAAAATCCCGAAGCTCACCGGCTTTCGGCCAATAAGCTGCAGGATCTGGTGAGATAATATCACGTGTTATAGGATTTGTCAAACTGTGGATAAGATAGCTGTTTTCTGACGACTTTAGGTCTTTTTTGCAAGAAAATAAATACTCGGTCCGAACCAGAACTTACCCAGGAAATACTGCAGCCGCTTTTCAATTTCTATGACAATATGTAGGGGTATGGCATCTAAAAAGGGCAAACCTCGTAGGTTTGAGGCGGAGAGAGTTCTCTCAACTAATAAGTGGTTGTCCTTCAGAATTTTGGTGATATGCTCAGGGTGGTGATTAACAAAGGTGATAGAGCCTTTATTCTTGTTTAGATTGCTCCTTCGGTCACAAATTGAATCGTCGAGAATCTTGTGAACATTTCCGGTCAAAAGCGCGGTGATGATGGCTTTCGCATGTCTTTTATTGGCAATTTCGAGGATTAGGTGCCCACCGGGTTTTAATACACGATAATATTCTCTTATAACTTGTTCCGGGTGGAGTAAATGATGAAAAACTCGAATGCACAATACGGTATCAAATGATGAATTATCAAAGGGGAGTTTTTCAGCAAAGCCGCGAACATAATGAAGATTGGAATGTTTCTTGTTTTCAACTTTAGCTTGACTGAGTAGCTTATCAGAAGGGTCAAGCAGAACAGCATTTTTCCATTTCTGTACATAAGAGGGTACATTCCTCCCAAAGCCGCAGCCGACGTCTATCAATCTGTCTTTTGAATTGTTTATCAGTCCTATTAGACTCTCCAGGGCAGTTTTGTCAGATTGCCATTCATAGTCTCTCCCTTCCCAAAAGGCACGATAGTCATATCGGTCATAATACGCAGGCTTCATATTATAAAGAATATCAGGAGGAAAATTCTTCTAAGTCATTCAGATAGCGAGCCACGCCAACTGCCCAAGCTCCGTTTGGAGAAATAGGATTGTATTTAGCCATGATTTCTTCCGGTGTTAATAGACCTTTTTTGATATAGTTTTGTGAAAATTCACTGATAAATTTTTTTATTCCATCCTCCCAGGAATCGAAACAGCGGGTATACTTCTTTGTTTGTGCCCATCCCCAAGCGTTAAAGCAATCTTTATACCCAGCTCTTCCTAAGCCGGACTCTTTTTGGGCAATGGCGACTACCAGGTGGGGATCGACTCTCGACTGGTTTACCATAAATACTCTTTACACCCCCAGAATTGGATAAGATTGGAACATTGACTACGGTTGATTTTGTCTCAGGATAAGTAGGAACATCGATTTGGCTTCTTAACGAAATATCTCCGGAAATAAAGAAGTAAACAGTAAAAGCGGTGAATAAAATTAACCACTTACTTTTCCTCGGTAAGCTAGCGACAAGTCGTCTCTTCCACATGCGTATGAGCTATATTGTCATAACGACAAGATATAAGTCAAATTACGGAGAATTAGGAGTTAGACAACCAAACGCAACAATTTTGAGTGAGTCGCCAGGGAATCGAACCCTGAACCTACTCCTTAAGAGGGAGTTGCTCTGCCAATTGAGCTAGCGACCCTGAAAAATTTGATAGTAATTTATTCAGACTTTACTTTGACAGCGTTTACGCTGATAAAATTGCGATCAATTTTATCAGCGCGCCCGGAGGGAATCGAACCCCCAACCCTCTGTTCCGAAGACAGATGCTCTAATCCGTTGAGCTACGAGCGCAGAATGAACTTATTCGTAATTTTATCATTAACCTGCCTACTTACCCATCAATCGAGGCAACCTTACACAATTTCTTCTTTTTTTGATCTTATATAGGAGGACCACTCGTCGGTGAGGTCGAAAATAACCTTGAAGGGCATTTCGATGGCAATATCAATAATAAAGAGGATGAGGTTGACTCTGGCAAGTCCGTTGGAAAGAATTCTTCCGACTCGTAAAATAGGAACCATGAAGAAATCGGTTACCGGGGAAAATATACCCTCTCGCTCTTCGAATAGGTACTGATGAGCAACTCTTCGTATTCGATAAGAAAAAAAAGTTACAACCGAGATGAAAAATATAAAAACAGCCTTGCTGACAATGTTAAAGCCGAGCAAACTCAGCAAATAATAGATCAAGCCAAATGAAACCAGGAAAGCTAAACCATATAAAATGCTAAACACCACTGTCAGCAGGGGTCTGCGTGAACTGTGCCCGGTGCTGACTAGTATTCTCGGTAGAGACTCAGGGGGATCAATAGCTATTTTTTTAAGCAGGGTAAGGATTTTTTCGGTATTCGATTTGTCTGGTATTTGAACTGACTTTGATAAAACAAACATTAAGCTTGGAGGCAAAATCGAGTTTATAAATAATGGTATGTACGAAATTCCTCCATAAAACCATCGGTCCACCGGTATTTCTAAGATAAGAACAAATACCATTTTTGTTAGGAACACATAAATAATAGATCGAATAATGGCTGTTCGTACACGCTGGTGAATCATCATGTATTTTTTTTCGCAAATATTGTTTACGCTCTCCTCCAGGCCATGGGAATCTGAGAGCACTTTTTCAATTTCGTCTTGGTTTTCCTCAAACAAATCACGCAGTACCAAAAACGGTGGTAGATTTTTTTCAACAAATCTTTGTAGTTTCTCGGAAACTTGGTTAGATAAATCTCTTTCTATTTCGCTACGTAAATCTTCGCCTGTATTTTCTAAATTAGTTACTCTATCTTCGTAGTTTGCGTACTTTTGTTTAAGCAATATAAAAGTAAGGGTCTCATCATCACTATGGAAATATGCTCGCCATGTCGCTATGTATAGTTCAACATTTATTGTGGGAAGATTTTCATCCTCGACCACCTCAAGCTGTCGACTAAAGAAAAAATATGCATAATTTGCCAGAGCTTCCTGCCTCAACCAAAACGACTCCGCCAGTATCCTCTCCAGCTCTGAGGCGAGAATTGAAATAAGCCAATTTTTATGCGTTGCGTCCTCGGTTTTAGTAATAACTGGTATGTAAAGAGAAAGTACATGCAAAGCTTTAGCTCGAGTCGCATCATCAATATTTTCTGTTGTTAAATACCGTGCCCATATGAGTTCTTTGAGTAAGCTTTCAAATAACTCTTGGGTAGCGTGGGAACCTATTAATTTTCTAGCTAATATTCTCTGAATCGCACTTCTTCTCAGTAAATATTCCTCCCGATATTCCATCGCTGTTCTGAGTTTCTCATACCAAAAAGCTACCGCCGAGACAGCTCTACTTATGCGGTAACCATTTCCGTTGCCTTTTTTTTTGGAGTCAGACTCCTTAGCTTGTTTAAAAGCAGAAATTAATGCTTTAGTTGGTATATTTAATTGCTCCATAATTTCTTAAGGGATTATAGCGCATGAGGGACTTATTTATGGTTTAAAGTCCGTATGAGGACAATGGAGCGTTTCCGATGTGATTTCTGTGTAAAGTGTAAATAGCTGTATCACATTGATTAAATCCGTGAGAAGTAGTGAGGCCGGCAATAAATCCGTTAGATTGAAGGATATCTAGAACGACGTCGCTTTTTGATCCGTAAGGATAGGCGAAGATATTTACATCTCTTCCGAGCTTGGAGGTCAGTTGTTGTTTGGCTAATAGTATTTCTGCTTCAGCCCTTTTCCTGGAAAGTGATCCCAGCGAAGCATGAGACCATGTATGGTTATAGGCGAAAACCAATCCCGAATTGACCATCTCTTGAAGTTGATGCCACGATAAAAAACCTTCTCTCCCAATCAGGCCAGTAGGGATCATCAAATTGAGAATAACATTATATTTTTTAGCAATGGGGTATGCATAGGTATAAATGTCACGATAGCCGTCGTCAATGGTGATTATGGCGGTTTTGGAAGGAAGTTTTTGGCGTTTAATAAGCGCCTGTGCAAGCTGCTCAACTGGAATGGTTTTGTAGCCCGAGGAGACTAGGTAGGCAACCTGGCTTTCGAAGTTCTTTACGTCCACGGTTAGGGTCGTCTCGTTTTTCTCCTGAGCTGCTTTCATTGGCTGGATATGATGATACAAAATTATCGGAACCCTGAGACAAAAACTGATTTGGGGTTGCTCGGTTGTTGGCGTTTTTTTATCTTGCGTAATAAGCCTAAAGTTTTGGCCGGGATTAATCTCTTTTAATTTTGAGAAAACTTTTACTTCCGTGCTATTGTCGGCGCTTTGATTCTCTCTGAAGATCACAACTATTACCGCGCTGATGAGAACTAACAAAAGTGTTGTCATCGGCAGCTTTTCTCTGGATAATTTATGCCAAGAAACTGTGTATCTAGCCATGTGTTTAACCCCTTAACGAATTCTGGCCGTTTCTTCTGGCCGACCATACGCACTCTGTAAACTGCTGGTTATCGGATCGATTTAGTCATTCTTTGTGATTGTCTCAATTTTACCGTATGGTTGATCCGCTACTTTTTAGCAACTCTTCGATTATTAGTTGCATACTTTGGGGTGGTGTACGGGAGTCGAACCCGCTTAAACCGCCTCCACAGGGCGGCGCCTAGCCGTTCGGCACACACCACCATTTAAATTTTACATTGTGGAGCGCCCCCGGCGTGAGTCGAACACGCAACCTACTCCTTAGAGGGGAGTTGCTCTATCCATTGAGCTACGAGGGCAAACTGGACGGGCTTACTTTTGAGTTACTATAGTATTTTACACTCTGTAATACTGAAACTCGAACAAACACACAAGCCAGACGGGAGACTATCGCATGATACTATATGTATGTAAAGTGAATAGGATTGTCTCCCTTGCGTTTATTTTATTAATTATCTTTCTTTCTTTCTCGGCGGTTTTTTTAATCAAGCCGGTTTCGCTACAAGAAGCAAAGATGGGTTATTCCGCCTATTCCCTATTGGCAACCGGAAAAGATACAAACAGTACTTATTTTCCTTTACTCTTTCCGACAGACAACGATTATTTATCAACTTTACTAATATATTTAAAAACAATACCTATCGCTATATGGGGATTGGAGACTTTTTCCTCGAGGCTTCCCCTCTCTTTTCTTTTCATTATTCTTGTTATTGTCTTTAAGAAACTTACAAGTGTCTTACTAAGAAATCGCAAATTAACTCTTCTTTGTCTTTTATTTTTTTTGCTGACGCCGATTTCATATTGGTCGATTATCTCGGCCCAAGGCGCCCTTTTATCCTTACCGTTAACTATCACAAGTTTTTACTTATTTTCAAAAAAATTTATTAAACTTTCTTTTTTAATGGGTGTGTTTTCGCTTCTGGCTGATTTTCATTCGTTCCCAATAGTGCTGGTTCTCTTCTACCTGAACTTTATAGATGTTAAAAATAGAACGTATTTGAAAATTGCTTTCTTCTCAATCGGCACCTTGGTTTTTCTAATATTACCCTTAACAAATCCACGCTTTACTTCTTATCTGTTCAAACAATCTCTGCTAAATTATGTTTTGCCAAAATCATATGATTATCTTCTCCAGGAAAGAATGTCTTATGGTCAGGTGAGAAAAACTCCTCTTATAATCCAAGGGGTTAATTTTAGTCGGTTGGCTTTTAACAAGCCTCACTATACTTTGGATAACACTATTAAGTTTCTTCTAACGACTTTGGATTTGGATAAACTTTCGTCTGGGCTTATGGCACAATCGACTGTTTCAAGAGACAATAATCTATCGGATCTGTTTCCAAAGATATTCCTTTGGCAGTATCCGTTAATTATTTTCGGACTGTTGCTAGCTATAAGCAAGATCAAAAACCCCTATCGAACATTCTTTTTTGCGTTATTTTTACCTCCACTTTTTTTTGGGGATCGCTATTTGATTTTTACGCTCCCGACGATAGCACTCTCTTGCGCATTGGCTATTTATACCTTCATTAAAGTCCAAAATCACAAGCTTATGAAACTAACCATTAGCACAGTCTTCTTTTTTTTAATGATTGCAAGCACGCTATCTTCCTTAGACATCTTTCTTTTTCACTGGGATACTTGGATCCCTGAGCAGGATTTACGTCAGTTCCAAATCTGGAAGACTCTTTCAGATAAGGAGATAACAACCCAAAAAATTACAGTAACTGATCGGTTTGGTGAGCCTGCTTTTTATTACCTTTACTACCTTAAAGTCAATCCGTCTGACTTTCTTGAGACAAGCAAGGATATCAAGGAAATTTCTCCTGGAGTCCAAAGAATTAACTCGATTGCTAACTTATATTTCAGGTCTTTTAAATACTATGAATCGGATAGGAAACCTGACCAAATATGGATAGGACTAGCGGGGGAATTTTCAAGGGAAGCCGGTTCTTATGGGCAAGTCTCGACAGTTGTGGACGGTGAAATTTATAAGAAGATTGGTTCAGTCAAGAGTGGCGATAAGCGCTTAGGAGATGAACTCTGGTTTGTAAGGACCGTGTTTAACAAACTATGAAAAACAACATAAGCGTTTTGCTGTTAGTGATCGCCGTGTTAGGTGGGACGGCACTGCGGTTAATTGGTCTTTCAGATTCACCCCCTTCACTTAATTGGGACGAGGCGGCGCTGGGCTATAACGCTTACTCTATCTCCGAGACAGGAAGAGATGAATATGGAGAATTCTTTCCGATTTTTACCCGTTCATTTGATGATTACAAGTCAGCAATTCCTATCTATTTCATGATTCCTTCCATTCGGATTTTTGGTTTAAACGAGTTTGGTGTCAGGTTCCCTTCGGTTATTCTAGGAATTATTAATATAGCTATTATCTTCCTTTTGGTATTTAAGATTACCGAAAGTGGGCTGGCAGGTTTAAGCAGCTCTTTTGCACTTTCCATCGAACCGTGGGCCGTACATTACTCAAGAACATTTCATGAAGCGACAACGGCTCTTTTTTTCTTTATTGTTGGTTGGCTTATGTTCATCTACTCAAAGAAAAAGAATTATCTCTTACCAATTTCCATGTTTAGTTTCTTACTTTCACTATATACATACCACTCGAACAAACTCATTGTTCCGTTGTTCTTAGGTATTCTCTTTCTCTTCAACCGCCGTTTAATTCTTACCTATCCCAAGAAGATTCTTGCTTCGACGATTCTGGTGTTGGTTGGTTTAGTCATCCCCTTTATTTTTTTTGCTTTTTCCGGGCAGGCTTTCGCCCGAGCTGGATCAACCAATATCTTTATTATGTGGCAAGCTGAGACAAAAGGTCTAAGGAATAATCACCTCCTTCCGCCGATAATATCCCATCTTATTCACAATGACACTTACTATTTTCTTCAAGCCTTTTTTGGACGCTACCTTTCATATTTCTCTCCGACAAATCTATTTTTAAAAGAACCTCCGGAAAATGCGCTGGCGGGAAACTCACTGTTTAACTCTTTTGAATTTGTCGGTTGGTTGACCGGATTACTAATAATTCTTAAAAAAGGTTCACGCCTAAAAGAACTGATTGCCTTGATGCTAATATCTCCTATTCCTGCGGCACTTACTTGGAATTGGTTTCAGCCAACGAGATCCCTCACTCTTCTACTGGTATTTTCCATCGCCATTGGAATCGGGCTGGAAAAGATTATTCGTACAGTCCTTTATCTCTGTCAGGAAAGCCGTTACTTAAAAATACTACTAAGCGGTGGGTTAATTTCTTTACTTGCCTTCATCTACATTTCCTGGGCGGTTTATATTCTTGATTCAACTCTCGTTTACTTACCCCTGAGAGACTCCGGGCAATGGCAGCCAGGTTTTCGTGAAACGGTACCTATCATTTACCAATTTTCTCAAAAATATGACCAAGTAATTATTGAAACACCCCATGCGCAGCCATATATCTTTTATCTGTTATATAGCCAGTACCCACCAAATGAATATCTAAAGCAGCTGGATCTAAAGAAAATCGGGAATCCTAGGAAGCACTATGATTTTGGTAAATTCAAATTCAGAAAGATATATTGGCCAGAGGATCGTAACCTGCAAAAGACCCTTTTTGTCGGCAACGACTTTAATTTACCAACGAGCGATATTGATTCACAGCCAGGAGCAAAAGTAGTTACACAGATTATGGGACTTGATGGATATATTGCCGCGAAAGTAGTATCCAAAGAATAGATCTATTCTTTATTTCAGCAATTATTTGAGTAGACCTGCTTAATTTTCTTAATTTCTGAGCGGGATACCGTAATTGGCTCGGGCCTGTTTGATCATGACGACGAAATCATACAGTAACTTCAAAATCCTCATGCCGTATAAGGTTGGTCTTCGATATTACGTTATAGTTGATCTAATTTTTCAGCTAAATGTTCTCAAAAACTATCTTGAGAAAATAAAGTAACTGTTCAGAGTTATTGGCCTTCTTGTTTGTTGTTTTCTGGAATCAAAGGCTTTAAAATTTCTAATCTGTTTTCTGGGAAATTCCTAAATCTTTCGAAGATTTCTTCTGAAACAAAGTAAACTTTAACTCCAGCTTTGACCATAGCTTCGAAGGCTGAAGGTATTTCCTCTTTTCCTATCGGTATAACCGAATTTGGATTTACCCAAACATTTGCCCCAACTTCGGGTGCTGGATCAAAACCATTTGGAGGAAGTAAATAGATTGAGCCCCCTGTATCCTTTTCTTTAAACTTCTCTTCATCAGCACATATATAGTAATGAGTATCTCCAAGAGTACCAATCTTAACTTTTAGACCCTCAATAGGCACCACGAATTTAATAGCGGTAGTTCTATCTGGACTAGCGGAGACAACTAATCTTCCTCCAACTTCCTCCTTTGGAGTAAATCGATCTACATCTCTTCGCGGTGTACCTCGGTACAAAAATTCAGGTATTGCCATAAAAGTTAATTAGTTCTGAGAAATGGTTGTTATTGTACTTTTATGCAATTTTCTATCCATTTCTGTTACTTCTGGAGTTGTTCAAAATATTCTTTTAGCTTTCTTCTTCCTGCCCCACTTTTCCACCAAATCTCTCGCTTCTTGGCTTCCGCACTATTTTGAAATTCCTCCTTAAACAATAATTTGAATGGTGACCGATTCTTTGTTGATTTAGACCTTCCTGAATTGTGTTGTTCAAATCGTCTCTCAAAATTATCAGTACTACCTACATAAGTTTTAAAATCTTTTAAACTCTGTAAAACATAAACAGTAAACATTTTTATTAGGAGCGGGCCGCCCTTCGGGCGAGCCTCGCTCAAAATTGTCAAAACAATTTTGAGCGGGATACGGGAGTCGAACCCGTCTCTACACCTTGGAAGGGTGTCGTTGAGCCGCTCAACTAATCCCGCGGCAATGAGTTATTTTAAAGTTTTTAGTTTAAGACTTCAAACTTGTCTCCTATGTGAATATTCGCTGAATTTATAAATCCCCCGTTTACTTCAATAACCTTATCTATTGGCATCGCAGGTGTAACTGTAGTTATATTTTTTCCAGTTTCCGGGAAAGGTACGTCTTGGGTGATTTCAACCACCTTGTCACCATCAATCCAAATAAAATCGAGGGGGAACATCATGTCCTTCATCCAAAACGAGTATTGACCTCTGTCCGTAAATACAAAAAACATGGCACCCCGTTAGTATCAAAAACAAGACCGATAAAATAAAAAGCTTTATGCCTCTTCTTCTCATTCGGGTTTGTTAAATATGTCGGAGACCAGGGAATTGAACCCTGCACCTCTCGGTCACTTAAAAATTTGTGTCCAAATTTTTCAGTGCAAGCCTTTACACTCAAAAATCTGTCGGGGAAACAGGAGTCGCACCTGCCACCTCTCGGTCCCAAACCGAGCGTTCTACTGCTGAACTATTCCCCGCAAGATTTTTAGAGTGCAAACCGAGCGTTCTACCGATGAACTAGTCTCCGGGTTTTTAAGTGCAAACCGCGCGCACTACCAAGTGCGCTAATCCCCGAAAATGTGTTTACACTAAAAATTATCGAAATAGTTTTTCAGTGGGCCAGGGGGGACTCGAACCCCCACCCTGTTGTCAGGACGACATTTTAAGTGTCGCGCGTATGCCGATTTCACCACTGGCCCTTTTTTGCTTTGTTGCGACTCCTGTGTTGACTGCAAGCTACAGCAATTCGCACAGAGAACCATTATAAAAAAGGCTATTATTGTGTCTATTGCCGCCAACGTGGTCCAGTTCTAATAGTATTCTACATTCTGGAGACGTTTCCGACCAGCCACAGACTTCGCACGTCAGCCTTATTCGGACTCTCAGTAGGGTGTCTGCGCTTAAGCTTGAAACTTTGGTATTCATTCTCCTCACTAAGTGAGCAATTTGGGCTTACAAGAAAATTTTCTGCTTCCCCCTTTTAAATCGAGCCGTTTGATTACCTGTCGACTGCCCAACGATTGTCTTCAAATCAACCTTTTGCCACTTCACCTTCACAAGTAAATCTTAAACAACGGCTGACGCAAAGTTAATTAGGTTCCCTCGTCTCTACCTATAGAATAATATCATCATTTCGACTCCGGCAACAAAATAATATAATAAAGGCATGGATGCCTACCAAAACCTTCGCCAGGAAACTTGGAAAGAAAGATTCAGCCGGAAGGTTATTAAAACAATTCCCGTTATCTGGGGATGGTTAGTCATCCGGCTCCTATCTTTCATCCAGCGCACGGTTCGCTTCATCTTAAGCCTCATTCCGGAAGCCTTTGGTCGATCCTGACAGCATAAACGAACCCATCAGGCCAGCTATCATTATTTTGTATGAAAGAGTTAATTCTTTACTTTTAAGATGCGCAAAGTGGGGCCAAAGTTATTGCTTTTACTGATTTCCCTGTTATTTACTTACATTCTTTTTATTAGGTTTTACAGAGCTGTAGACTTTTTTAGTTTTAACTTCGATGAAGAATATCAGGCTTGGTTAGCCTGGATGCAAGTTGTTGATTTCCATTTTATATGGATCGGAGTCGGTGCTTCAGGTCTGAAATATTACCTTGGTCCTGGGTTTGTCTACCTCAATGCTTTACTTTTTAAACTCTCGGGTGGTGATCCGGTTATTTTAGCTTATTTCTCTCCACTCGTCGGCGTAGCAACACTGGTTAGCATTTTCTTCGTTGTCAAAACATTCCTCGGCAAAAGAGCCGGAGTTTTTGCAGCGATAATGTACGGTGGCTCAGCTTATATTAACTACTTTGACCGGCGATTTTGGAACCCCTTGCCAATTCCAATTCTAACCGTGTGGTTAGTATTTAGCTTGCTCAAAGCAAAAACAAACCCAAAGTGGATGATTCTGGCCATTGGGCTAATGGCTCTTTCCTACCATGTACATTTATCTCTCTGGATATTTTGGCCAATTCTGGCTTGGCAACTTTTGTCTATCCGCAAAAATCTTAAACCCGTGACGATAGTTGCTATGGTAATGGTCTTTTTGGGTATCACGTCACCCCTTCTTGTCTTTGATTTCGTTCACAACTTCGACAATATTTTGGCTCCATTTAAATTCATTTTAAACATAGGTGGACTGAGTCACACCCCTCTCTACATGTTGTTTTGGCAGCATTTACAATCACTGTGGAACGTTCTTGGCAAAGTGTGGGTTCTAAATTGGTACAGCAATCTGCAAGAAGAACAATATCTGGGGGCTCATGTAAATTTGGCAACGATAGCCTCACCCATTTTGAATTTATTATCACTTTTGATTCTGCTTTCGGTCTTTTACAAATATTTAAATAAGCCGTTAGTCAGACTGATTGCCCTCGCTATGGGTATATATTTTGTTGCCTATGTTTTCTACCCTGGTGAGGTATTGGAACATTTTCTTTTAGGCTTTATCGGTCTTGAGGCGGTAGTTATTGGTATCTTTGTAAGTCGACTTCCAACAGGACTTGGGGTGTTAATTACCTTCCTCTTTTTGTTTGTTAACACCGGAACCGTACTGACGTCTAACCAGGCGAAATACGGCCTGACGGCACGAAGAAACTTGATAAATAAAACGATGCAGGCACTCGATAACAGTAATTTCGACCTAAAAATTGTCGGAAATGATCCGCGAATTTACAGTCCTTATGGCGGTTGGCGTTATTTATTCCAATCCTATGGGAAACTACCGACAACCAGTGAGGCTGACGAGAGTTTTGGCTGGATTTATGGTATAAAACCAGCTCCCAGTAAGCCGACGTATGGGGTTGTAATTGCAGAAGACAGAAGGCTTTCTACAAAGTTTACACCGAAAGTCCAATTCCAAGATGGAGCATTTTCTGCCTACATTTTCCCTTCTGGCTCGTTATAGGATGAGGCTGGAAGGCGTACCTGGCCGAGTT
>Ga0075768_135_pt1 | contig 11159 bp, 8 predicted proteins | sample RifGroC1_FD_67861 | JGI IMG/M metagenome (GOLD analysis project Ga0075768, IMG submission 67861) | Microgenomates bacterium GW2011_GWC1_39_7b
CTTCTTTTTAAATTCTTCAACCATCCTTCCGTTTTGAGGCTTAAATTGTTCCCCGGCTGCCTCATAAATAACCGTAATTTTATTTTCCGGGATTTTGGAAACTTCCAGTAAATCTTTTTTTGTGGAATCGGATACTGCAATGACCATGTCAATTTCCTTTTCCACCAATTTCAGTCTTCTCCTGTGTACCGCAACAATCTTGGGATGTGACCATCGGGGAAATTTTAGAGGCACGACATCATGATAGGTAGTGACTTTTTTAGCACTGGTTTTAGGCTGTATCCAATCGGAACTATGGAAGACATCAATATTACCAATAAAATTTTCTATGGGAAAAATCCGTAGTCTGTTGAATAAAAACTCCGAGATGGTAGGAGGAATTGGAACAGATTTAACATTAGGCAGTTTCCCATTGTAAGGTTTTCTGAGTGACGCATAAAAATAAATCATCTCCAGATCCTGAATTTTCTGCAGGCCACTTGTTAAATTTGCGGTATACGCAGAAACTCCACCGTGATAAGCTGTTTGCGAGATATCAAAACCTATTCTCATACTACCCATTGTAACAAATTATTTACCTCCAAATGTAAAATTATAGTAGCCGAGCTCTGCAATCTTTTTTTCAGATAATGTTGACACCTTCTCCTTAAGTACCATCAAGTTAGTTTCCTTCCCATCTTTTTTAACCCGCTCATACCTTCCAAAAAATTTCTCCAGTCCGAAGTAGCCATGCTCACACTTATCACAATAAAAATAAGTTGGAGGGCTTGCGGCGAAATTTGCCGTCAATGGGTTTCTTATTTCCGGCACTTTGCTCATCCAAGCATAATAATTGACCATTTTAGAATAATGCCCGATACCCGCTTGCCAGTAAAGCAACCATTCATCAGGTACCACAAATAATCTTTCCCCATCTTTTTTCATAATTTTGATTGCTCTACCAAAATCCTCTTGCCGGGAATAATTAATAAAAAAATCTTTGTTCGGGTCTTTTATTGTAAACAAATTTTGCTTAAGTTCAGAAAATTCCAAAATTAAAGTTATCAGTAGAAATATTGATAAAAATAATTTATGGAATAATCCGGGATAATTTTTAATTAGCAAGAACGCGGTAATTAAACTTAAAAGTACAAGTGAGGAAAACCACGGTAAAATATGAAAACCGTTATATTCCTGAAGTCCCGGCTTGATAAAGCGCAAATTAACAAGGCCTAAAATAACAAAAATTAATAATGATATTTTCCATTCTTTTGTTCTAATTAAAATAAATGATGTAAAAATTAGGAATACAGAAAAAAATTGAATTATTTGTAAGGTAGCGCTTCTTCCCGCCCAAATTGTTAATGAAATAAAAGGAGCAAGAAAAGATTGCAAGGTACCTGAAAATCCATTGCTGAATTTCGGAATATAATATTTAAGGTTTAAATAAAATGCATTATAGAAATAATCCTGTATAGAAACAAACGGAATTATACTTAATAAAACCCCAAAAAATCCAGCTGAAAATAAAAATATTTCCTGTTTTTTAAAATTCCTGCTTTTAAAAAAAATAAGCCCAAGAGCTATTGCTGCCGGCCAAAGCGGGCTTAAAAGAAAAAAAATTAAAGAAAAAGACAAACCTAATAAGACAAATTCCAGTCTTAAAAGTGGCGGCTTTAGAAATATAAATGACAAAATATACACCAAAGGATAAACAACCAGAGATTCAGAGAGGAATAAATGCCCCAATAAAAATATTTTGATAGGCTCAAAAACCAGGGTAAATAAAAAAAGCGGCCAACCGAATCTGGCAACCAGGAGAATTGTCCAGGTAATTGCCCAGAAAAGCACTGCTTCTCTGTGTCTTTCAATTAACATAAACAAGTTTGGTGGAGTACTAATTTTTTGAACGCCGGCGCTAAAAATATAAGCCAGGGGTTGATGATGGGAAAATAAATCCTTGTATAATTTCTCTTTTTGAAGCAAATAATTCCCCAGTACAATATTGTCTTCCTCATCAACAAAATGAAAAGATAAGGCATGGTTTCTATAAAAGCCAAATAGGACAACTAAAAATAATGAGATCAAAAAAACCGGTATAAGGCGGTTACTGAATTTCATATAATCTGATAAATCCCACTCCGTTAAAATTGTAGAGATTGGTCTGTTTATACCCTAAGCTTTTTAATTTTTGATTAATTAATCTTTTGGGGTCTGTAATCTCCACCAAATAATCAAACAGGTAAACTTTTTTGCCCGTGATATCGGTCACATCTTCAATTTCCCGAGCCTGAACTTTTTTTAAGCCCGGATGGGCGTCCTTTAAATCCTTGGCATAGTAAAGATAAGGAAACTTAACATGATTGTCTTCAAAAAGAACCAGTTTTGGGCCGGAAATATTATCCAAGAATCTTGCAACTGCCCGCCAATCTTCCCGCTGAAATACTGGGTTGGTGTAGTAAATAAAGAGTGAAATACTACTGATGGCCAATATGATTCCAATAGCAAGTCTCTGCCATAATCCCTTAAGCGACACACAACCTTTGGCCATCAAGAGATACAGGGCAGGCAAAATATAAATCATCCGGAAATATGAAAGCATGGGAATATAAAATGAAATTAAAAATGCCAAAATTATTGGTACAAAAATCCATAACAGTAATAATTTTGTCTTATTGCCACCTTTCCTAAAACCTAAAAATAACAGTAGTCCATACACTACCCCCGCACCACTTGCCAGCAATCCATAAATAATTTTGTTATCAAAAGAAATTCTACCTAAAATTGTTTTTATAAAAACCAAGGCCAGATTTTTAAAGTCCGCTCCGCCTGCCACTTTTTTCCAGCCCGGTAAATCAATTGAGGCTTTAATCCCAACTGCAATTTGCCCCGGCAAGACCAAAACCCATGGCAGAAATAATAGTACGGAGATCAAATGGGCCATCATCCACTTCCCAATCCTGCTCCTTTCGTAAAGTAGCAGGAAAACAAATTGGGACGGGATAACCAGATATGTCACATAATCCGAGTAGAGAACAAGAGCTGTTGATAGCCCCAATCCCAAAAAAGACCATTTCTCCTTATTAAGTACTTTGATGAAATAATAAAAAGATAAAACGGCAGCAAAGGCAGACAAGGAATACATTCTTGCTTCTTGAGAATAATAAACATGCAGCGGGGCTACAGCTAAAAACAAGGAACCAATCTGTGCCACCTTATTATTAAATAATTTTTTCCCGATCAAATAAGTTAAACAGATTGTGCCAAACCCCAAAATAACCGACAAAAGACGGACATTTATTTCTCCAAATCCGAAAAGATGTCCCCAAATCCAAAGTAAAATAAAGTACCCAGGCGGATGAAAATCACCAAGCGGATATTTTGATATAAACGAGATAAAATCCAAACCCCTGGCAGCAACAACATTATCAGCCTCATCAAGCCAAAATGATTGATTAAGGGTAATTAACCTCAAAACAAATCCTAGTGCCAGTATTAAAAAAATCATTTATATTTTTGCTCTCCCGAAAATGATTTAAGCAGTGATATTTCAATAGCAAAATCGTAAATAAATTTGAAAATTATATATTCCGGCAAGGAATGCTGTATTGCCTTTATCAAGCCATTGGCCAGGGAAAAAACAGGATTATACCTGATTAAAGAAATTATCTTCATTGCGGTTTCATTTTTAATTTTCCTCCTTTTATATTCGCTTTTGCCAATCCACCGGGCCTGTTTGTATATTTCAGACAAACTCCCGGGGTTTTGATGGTAAAAAATTGCCCCGGGTGAAGCTGATGCCAAAACTCCCAGTTTTTCTGAAACCGTATAGTCATCAATGTAACCAATTGGTTTAAATCCCCCAGCTTTTTCAAACTCTTTCTTTATGATTGCCCTAAAAACAGGCTGGGTATCTGGATAGTTTTTAGGGTGCATCCGGTCGATGGGAAGATTTTTATTGATATTCCAGCAATTACTCCAAATATTATCTTTATTTAAAACAAATTCTTCTTTGGAAAATGTGCCAATGGTTTTTCCATCCATAATTGGCGTTAATAAACTCTTTATCGAAAACCATATCAGCATCGACAAAAACTAAAATTTTACCGGTAGCATTTTTTACCCCCAGATTTCTTGCCATACCAGCTCCTTCATGATTCTGATCTAAAATTTTGAACTTTGAACTTTGCATTTTAAATTTAGACAAAACATCAAATGTTTTATCTGTTGACCCATCATCTACTACAATAATTTCCAAGTCTTTAAAACTTTGATTTTGCAGCGACTGCAGACAAGCGGCAATTGAGGCTTGTTCGTTGTATGCAGGAATTATGACCGATACTTTCATACAAGCTCCTTAAAAAGTTTTTCATATAATACTGCTGCATTATCCCAGGAAAAATTCTCGGCTTGTTTTCTCGGAGTATCACCCCATTTCTTAGATAATACCTCACCTATCGCCGCAGCATATTTTTCCGCATCAGGAGTGTCTACCAATATTCCACCATCACCCACAATTTCACGTCTTGCCAAATCATCAGGGGCCACTACAGGTAGATTAGATGCCATTGCCTCAAGGTAAACAATTCCAAAAGCTTCCCTGTCCCAGGAAGGTAGAACAAAAAGATCAGCCGACCGGTAATATTTCGGTATTTTTTCAAAAGTAATACTTAGAATTTTAAATCTGTCCTTACCGAGCAATGAATTGCCCATTTCCTCCAGTTCTTTTTTCTTTGGACCCGCTCCGATAATAACCAAGGATCCGGTTTTAATTTTGGCCATGGCCTTAATAGTTCTCTCATGATGTTTATACCAATCCAGCGCCCCTACGCTTAAAATTATGGGGCCCGGGAGATTAAAGTTAACTCTTCCTCCCTTAGGATTAAATTTTTCCAAATTAACGCCATTGGGAATTTTTACAATTTTTGTTTTCCATGCCCACTTTCTTGCCCATCTCATCTCATAATCCGTTAGGGCCACGTAAATATTAGGGACTGTTATGGCAATGTTCCAAATATCATCACGTCCTACTCCGGATTGGCCGGATATTAAAGTTTTGTATTTTCCAGGAACTCTTCCCAAGCTTGCCATCAAAGCCTGTGTCCTGCCGTTTGTGGGGATTACCCAATCATAACCACCACTAACTATTTTTTTAAGAGAACCACTGTCTTTACCGGCCAAAATGTCAACTTGAAACTTTTGGGCCAGTCTTTTGGAAAGCTCCAGAACATATGTTTCAGCACCCCGGTCAACTTTTCCGATAAACTCACTCAAAAATACTATCTTCAATTTTTTCTGATCCATATTTCAACTCCCTCTCCTATCTTACCTTCTTTTTTGTAATTTAGGAAAATATAATCCATAATCTTCTTTGGTTGATAAGTGCCTAAGCCATACCAATTACCCTCTGATGGAATCCTCCTGAAAACAAATTTTGGTGGATTTTGTTTTAGCCCCTCCAAGACCCAATCCTGGACTCCGGGTATTTCCAGGTACCAGCCAAAATTATCACTCCAATTTTTTGGGGGAAGTGTTTTGGTAAAGATATATCCTGATGAATCCAGTCCAAGAAAAAACACTTTCTCTCCCGGCTTTATAAGATCTGAAATTTGACGGGCCAGCCCTCTTTCATAACTTCCATAAAATCTTATTCCACCGCCAATTTGTGAGGGAAAAAGAAATACAGATAATGAAATTACCACAAAAAACATTAAAGTAATATAAAAAACTCTGAATTTTTTATCTAAGCCGTTAAAAATTATTGCACTTACAATAATTAAAAATGCTAAAACAGGTTGGAGATGAAAAAATGAAAATCTTGGGTATACAGCAATCAGAGCAGAGATCAAAAACGCCAGACTCATCCAGAATAACTTATTAAGAAGTGGTTTTATAAAATTAAGAAGAATTCCTGATATTGGCAAAAAGAGTAAGACCATTACCAAAAAATATTTTTTGGAAATTGCAAAATTTACATAGCCCGGAAATTTTGACCACTCAAAAAGCGGATAAATTATTGTCCAATTCCAAAATTCCACAAACGAGCCGGTCAGTAAAAGAAATAGTAGAAGAGGCAATAAAATAATTATTATTCCTGATAATATTACGACGACCTCACCGGGAATAATTTTTCTTCTTTGTGTAAGATAGTAGAGAATGAAAAAGGCAAGGTAGATAATTGCCACTTGTTTAATTACAACCGCAATTGAAATACAAAATACGGTCAAAAATAAATCCCGTTTATAGTTTTTCAAAAGCCATTTTTGGGCAAAAAGGAAACCACCCAAAACTGGAAGGACTGTTGCAAAATCAAACCACAACATATTCCCATCCAAAAAACTTTGTAAAATTATAAATAAGCCCGTAAAATATATAGATACTTCGGCTTTTTTTATTGCCTGCTCAAGGTTTAGGAAAACTAATAAATCAGTTAGAAGTACCAGAACCCAGGTAAATATAACCAGCGCCTGTGGGTTAAATCCAAGAAGTTTAAAAATACCACTTAATACTAAAACCAGACCTGGCGGGTATGGCATTATAAAATCCCGGTAAAGGGCAAAACCGTTTGAAAAAAGATACGGATAGGAAAGCATTTCCGGCCAGGCAGTAAAAGTTAACCTGCTCAAAATAAAAAGGTGCAAGCCAAGTATTGCCAGTAAAAATACTTTTAACAGTATTTCCAGCGATTTTTGGGTAAAATGCCAGAGATGCTCATGTGGCAAAAGAAACGGCCATTTTGGCCCAAAAAGCTTAGCCGAAAAACCTCCAAAATTCGGGACATCAATAAAAAGATACCCTTCATTTGCCAATAATAAATTTGCCTTTTTTAATACATCCCGCGGAGAAACCATATGCTCAAGTGTATGGTTTATGATAATTAAATCAAATGTTCTTTGGGGCAGTTGAGCTATATCAAAAGATGTATTAAGTGTAGGGATACCGGATTTTCTGGCAAAATCAGCCGACCGTGCAGAAACTTCTATCCCCAGTACATCCCACCCATCTTTCTTCAAAAGTGATAACAAAATGCCTGTTGAAGAACCAATTTCCAGCACTTTACCGGGAGGAAGTTTTAACTTATTTATCAAATCAACTCTTCTTTGGAATATATTCTTAAACTGTTCCCTCTCTTTTATGTATACCTCATCACGATGATAATCCCGATCAATCTTCAAACCATACGTTATCCCCAATCCGCATTTATTGCATTTTAAGATTTTGACATTTTTTTCTTGGTAAAAAATTTTAGTATTTTTTTGGCAAACCAGGCACTTTTTCATGAGCTTTTCCTTTTGTGAAACAATTTTACAAGTATTACAAAAAAGATAATAAAGAAAGAGATAACAGACAACAGAATTGCCGGGATAATTTGTTTTTGTGGCACAAAAATTAAGTCAAAATTCCTTGGAGTGTTTTTCAGGTAAAAACCATTTATCATTTCATAAAACGGAAAGTGAGGGCTGCTCTCAAATTCCGAAATTCCCCATTCTTTATTATAACGGTCGGAAAAAACCAGCCATCTGGCTTCAGGGGGCATTTTTAAAATTTTATATCGGGTGGGGTCCACTTGCATAAAGTTAACCGGTATAAAGTTTTGATCAAGTCTGCTGCTCAAATCCCCCAAATCTTTTTCCCCCGATATTTGCAGAATCTGGAAATGACCCATAATCTGGGCCGTTGTTTTAGCAGCCCGGTTAAAATCACTTTCTGAAATTACAGCAATAGTATTTAGCATATTAAAACCACCCTGGTTTTGAATTAAAACATCTGTTTGTCCCTCTTTAAACAGTTGAGGTCCAATTATTTCCCAGTGAAAATTTCCTTCCTGATTGACTGGGATAACTTTTTCCTGGCCGGAGAATCTAATTTTTAAACTATCACCTCCGGCATTAAGATGACGGATTGCTAAATAGTAATTGCCATCTTGAGGAATATTCAGATTAAACTCAATTTTTTCACCGTTTATTGTTGAGAACGCCACTCCTTTGCCAAAATCAAACTCGAAGTTTTTAATATCCTGCTTCAATAAATCATACTTCCACTTTAGATACTCCCCCTTTCCCCTGATCTGCCACTCATTCAATACCGCACTTGATGGTGGTACAAATAATCCGGCGAGTGTTGACATCATTAAGTCCTGCTGGCTTTTATTAATAAAAATCAAGTCGGCATCACCCGAATCGATAGCCAGTAAACCCTCTGAATTAATTTTGCCATCCTCTAAAAAGACAAATGCATTATTCGAAAGATTAAACTGCTTACCGGTAAACAGGTAATAATAAATTTCTTCGCCACCCACCACTAAAAATATTTTCTTTTGGGCAAAAATATGGGGCTGGGGATTTACTATTTCAAAAGCAGGAAAAGAAACCGGTAAGGAAGACTTCTTTAACCCGCTATTACCTTCAATAAACCGAATGCGTTCCTCCTGACTTTTAATGTCTTCAAAAGTCAAAGTCTTTTTTCTTTCATTACCGGGAAAAAACACATATTTTATTCCCAATAAACTCCACCATTGATCAATCTGTGAATTTCTGACAAACTGGAATAAATCATATTGACCGGAAATTAGCGAGGCAAACGGTCTTTCCTGGTACAAAGTATTGGCCGATATAGCAGGTCTTTGCCGATCCGCAAATCCCAAAGGAGGTTTTTCTTCAAACCAAAGGGTTCTAAAAAAGTTATCATCCTTTTGCAGGAACGAATATAGATTTGAAAAATCATTACTCTGAATATTCTTACCTAAAACTCCCGTTAAACTGCCTGACAAAGCGGGATTGATGAGCAAAAGAAGATACAGATAAGTAGGAACCATTACCCAAAGCACCCGTTTCTTGAGTAATTTCTTCAATTCCCCAACAGTTAAAGCAAACATTACCCCGGCAATAAGAAGCAGCGGGATAAAAAATTTGGATGAATCCCGGAAAGCTACTCCGAAAGGAAGTTTATTAATAGAAAAAGTGTAGATTTCACCAAAGGGTGGGCTTCCACCTTTACTTAAAAAAGCGAAGATTAAAAAAAGTAAAGCTAGAGTAAGCAAAAGTGTATTCTTACTTTTTGAAATAATCAGTCCCCCAAAAATTAGTACCGGTAGCAACGCAAAATAAAAAGGTAAGGAAGCAAGTTTTCCAAATTCATTTAACGGAAAATGTGGTTGAAAAAGAAAGATACTATTAATTAAATTAATGAAGTTGTTATCCTCTAAAACCCCTTCTACACCTGAAACTGCATCTTTGTAATTTGAAGCAAACGGGAGGATCCAATAAAAGCTAAGCACCGTGACCGAAAATAACATTATCAGAAAATTGATTATTCTTTTTCTCAAATTAGGCTGCTGTATCTGCCAAAAAATTATGAACAATACCGCAATTATAGCCACACGCAAATCCACGTTTACAATTGCAAACAAAGAGATGAGCGCCGGGAAATAGTTTTTGATACTGGTCTTATCCAAATAATTCATTGACAACGTCACTGCCAGCGGGAACAAGCCGTACGATAAAGCCACTCCAATTTGACCTCCATCAACAAGGGTTAAAAAATAGGTATTAAACCCGTATAAGAAAGTGCCAAAAAATCTTCCCGGCAGGCTCCTTGTAAACCTACCAATAAACAACCAGGAGCCAACTATTGCCAGAATAACGGACGGGAAATAAAAAATAATTCTCACCAGAATATCATTTCCAAAACTCAAAAAATGATTTAATAAGCCGTATAAAAAGGTAGGCAAATATAACCAAAGAACACTAAACTGGGGGGCACCTAAATTGTCGTTCCTGAAATTCCATACATAAGGCAAATTAAAGAGCTCTTTAAGGTTTTCCGGATAAAAAAAGGGAGCATCTCCCCATGCAAGACTTCCCCCCATAAAAAGGGATCTGAAAACGAAAATAGATGGAAGAAAAAAAGCCAGAAAAATTAATAATTTTTTAACCTTTTCCATGAGAAATAAATTTATAAATTGTAGCTACTAACATTATCAGATATGAAGCAGTTATAACCTTCAATGCCAAGCCTTCATGTTGTGCGACAAGGAGGAGGGAAGCTATAATAAACCCTAACAGCGGCAACCCAAATAAAACAAATTCTTTACGTATCACGGCCTCTCCTGCTTTGAACAACCAATTGACCGAACTGCTCCTCACTCACAACATCGGAAAAGTATGCCTCATTATCCATAAATTTATCAATAAGGGGAGCGCGTATTCCCCTACTCGGTTCAATAATCAAAAATTGCATTTTCGGTAAATTAGATCTGGATACCTGAATTTGTAAATTGCCAGGGTATCCCATTGCCGCATCACCTCCCCACACCGGAAGATACCGATATTTTTTACCCCCGTACCATTCAAATAAATAGCTCCATGTTGTATTAACATTTAAGGGCATCGACAATGAATTGATGGCAAAGGGAACACCTTTTGCTTCCCGGTATATATAATCGATAGCTTTTTTCTCATCAGATAAAAGCATGCCCGATTGAACATTGATGGTATTTATCGGACCTCCCGGATTAAATTTGGTAATCAGCATAATATTTGAAATAAATATTATGATCAAAAATCCCAAACCCGTCAGTTTTGTTTTTGCCCATATTTTTTGAATTAAAAATGAACTGAAAATCAGGAACGAGGCAGACGCGCCGACATTGTAATAATAGAGCGGTGTTAAGGATTTATTGCCCAAATAAGGTATCCAACCGCCAAGAAACCAGACAAATAAGAAGACAAGTTTCGGTCTGATATCATTATTTCTCAAATACATTAAAAAAAATGCAAGTAGTACGATTAACAAAAATGTAGGGAAAGAACCAAAGGAAATAAAATTATCATAAATTAGCCGGTTACTGATTAAAAATACATTACCTACAATATTCCCAAAGGTTAAGCCGTTACTGTTTAAATTGGAAATAATTGACAATAAAATGGTAGCAGATCTCATATTAAATTTAAGTTCAGATATTATAAATGTCGAAACAGTTAACAACAGCCCAAAGAATGAAAAAAGATAAAGTCCGGTTTTTGGCTTTGGTATATAATGCTTTAAAAAAATAATTAATGTTACCAAAATAAAAATTAAATAAAGTAGGACAAACTCAAATTGTATAGACAAACCTAAACCCAAAGATGCCAAAATTAATCCTTTATTTTCCTTTCTGAAAAAGAATAGGGCAAGGCCTA
>Ga0075768_119_pt1 | contig 8629 bp, 8 predicted proteins | sample RifGroC1_FD_67861 | JGI IMG/M metagenome (GOLD analysis project Ga0075768, IMG submission 67861) | Microgenomates bacterium GW2011_GWC1_39_7b
AGAAATATCAGACGGCGAAAAAGCATTAACAGATCTGCAAAAAATTGATCTTGTGCGTCAGGTTGATCGTGCAGAGACGCGGGTAAAAGTTGATATTAAAGCTATAGTAGGAGCTCCTTTTCATGCAGATTTGTTGCTGCCGCTGGTTTTAAGGCTTAAGCATTTGGAAATGTTTGGGCTCGGTTTAGGGCTTGGTTGTGGAGATTTGCCTGCCAGATTTGCGGAAAATGGTTTCCTTTTGGGAACAGGAATAAAAGTAAGAGATGAAGCCGCTATTTTACGAGAGAGGGAAGAGAGAGCGAAAATGAGGGAGGTAAATAGCCCGTAATTTTTTAAAAGGATAAAATATGGCAGACCAAGAAAAACAATTATTAGCAATAGATCCTACAACTGTATGCCCTGGAAAAGTGATGGGGCGTGATAACTACGCCATCGAAGATCTTCCGGTAGCTAAAGATCGACAAGGGCGGTGGTATTTCTGCCGGGGTTTGGTCACTGAAAGGTTGAATCCTTATAATAAATCAACAGGACAATTGGAATGGGTTCAACCAGGCACTAATTTACTGGACAGAGCTAAAGCAGCATATGACAAGATGTATCAAGACCCAAGAGGCCGGGTTGTGCTGGGGTTAGCGGCAGAAGTAGTTGGGTTGGGTATGACGGGGGATTTGAGATACCCGCCGGATAATCTAGGAATATGGGTGTTAATTGGAGAAGAAGCGTGGGGATGTCAAGTAAGAGGATGTGAACCAGAACACAGAAGATGGTAAGTTTTTTAAAGGGATAAAATATGGCAAAGATTTTAAAATTTGATTCAGCTGCAAGGGAAGCATTACTTAAAGGGATTAATATCCTGACAGATGCTGTGGCCTCAACACTGGGCCCCAAGGGTCGCAATGTGGCTTTGGATAAAAAATGGGGTGCACCTAATGTAGTCCATGACGGGGTAACCGTGGCCAAAGAAATTGAGCTGGAAGACCCCTTTGAAAATATGGGAGCCCAGCTTATTAAAGAGGCAGCTTCCAAAACCAATGATGTGGCAGGAGATGGCACAACCACCGCCACTATTTTAGCCCAGGCCATAGTGTCCGAGGGCCTCAAAAATATCCAGGCCGGGGCCAATCCCATGATACTGCGGCACGGCATTGAAAAAGCCACTGACGCGCTTGTCTTGGAACTTAAAAAAATGAGCAAAAAACTGACCACCAGTGAAGAAATTGAGCAGGTAGCTACCATTTCCGCCCAAAATGAAGAAATTGGCAAAACTATTGCCGATGCCATTGCCAAAGTCGGCAAGGACGGAGTCATTACAGTTGAGGAAGGTAAGACCATGGAAATGAATGTTGATTACAAAGAAGGGATGGAGTTTGATAAAGGCTATGCCTCCCCTTATTTTGTGACTGATGCCGACAAAATGGAGTCTTCTATTGAAGACCCATATATTTTAATTACTGATAAAAAGATTTCTTCGGCTTCGGATTTAGTGGAATTTTTAAATAAATTTGTCCAGATAAGTAAAAATTTGGTTATTATTGCCGATGAGGTAGAAAGTGATGCATTGGCACTTCTCATTGTCAATAAACTGCGGGGCGTGATCAATATCCTGGCCGTGTCTGCCCCGGGTTTTGGGGATCGCCGCAAAGAAATGCTCAATGATATTGCCATTTTAACAGGGGGCACAGTCATTTCAGAGGAAGTTGGCAAAAAACTGGATGCCATTGACATGTCGGATTTAGGACAGGCCGGGCGCGTCACATCCACCAAAGATAATACCTTGATAGTTGATGGCAAGGGGGCAAAAGCTCAAATTAATGCCCGGATTTCCCATATCAGGCGGGAACTGGAAGCCTCGGATTCCGAGTTTGACAGGGAAAAACTACAGGAAAGACTGGCCAAATTAACAGGCGGGGTGGCAGTAATTAATGTCGGGGCGGCCACCGAAGTGGAAATGAAGGAGAAAAAGGAGCGGGTGATTGATGCCGTGGCAGCAACCAAGGCTGCCATTGAAGAGGGAATTGTACCGGGAGGGGAGATAGCCCTGCTTCGTGCGTCACATGTTTTAGATAAACTGGAAGTTTCCGGTGAGGAAAAAGTGGGGGTGGAAATTGTCAAAAAGGCCCTGGAACAACCATTCAGAAGGCTGGTTAAAAATGCCGGGCTTGATGAAGGTATTTCCCTGTCCAAAGTTTTGGAATCAAATGGGAATAATGGAATTGATGTGCTTGATGGGGTTGTTAAAGATTTAGTTAAAGCCGGGGTCATTGACCCGGTCAAAGTAACCCGTTCAGCCCTGCAAAATGGGGCCTCGGTTGCCATCATGGTGATGACTACCCAGGTTTTAATAACCGACCTTCCGGAGAAAAATCCGGCTCCTTCTATGCCCCAAATGCCCCCGGGAATGGAATACTAGATAGATGTCTTGAAGTGAGAAATGTGAAGTGAGAACTTGAAATCTTGAATTCAAGAATTCTTGACATCAAAAATCCGATATCAAAAGATTAGCAGAGATTCCCGCTACTGAGTGTAAAGAAGGGGTGGGGGTATCTATAAATCCTTTTTACTGAGCTAAATGTTCATGATCCTAGCTGGAACACACATCACTTTGTGACTTAAAGCTAACAATTACCTTTTGTTTCCAATACTGGGAATCCCTTAAAATCACGTAAATACCTTAACAGAGCCGACTGGTCATCAATAAGGTTAGCTGGTAACTCATAACTTTTACCCTCTTTTAAGAAAAGATAAGGGTAGTAATGACACGAATACTTACCCTTAGATAATTGAATACCTATTCCCTTTATATCTTCCCAAAGCACTTGATGTATAGCTTTTGAGCTTACTGCATTAAGTGTAAAATCCCCAACCTCTAAATATTTAGGTGTGACTTTTATGTATGAGCGAAAAGAAGCTAAAATAAAGATAATATAAACAGCAGTTAAGATCGCTAAAATTACTAACGCAGTCTGGGAAACTGGTCTTTTAGTGAACTTACTGATTAAAACTTCTTTTAAAGCTAAAAATCCGAAAAGAGCATAGAAAAAGTTAATTATCCAAAATCCTGCTTTTGAACCCCACACTATACAACTATCTACGTTCCCGCAATAATAACTCTCTTGGAGCTTACCAAGTAACAAACTTCCACTGACTGTTAAAATAACAATCAGAATCAACAATTGCCACTCTTCTTTAAGTAATCTTTCTAACATAGTCCTTAATTATGTATTAGAAAACAACGCACTAAACAGAAGCGATGCTACAGCCAAAACAACAACTCCCAACATAACATAAAGGAAAGAAAATAAAACCTTTTTTGAAGTCTTATAGGTAGGATTGTTCCAAGTTTTATTAAGCCCGAAAATAATCACAAAACCACAAAGTAATCCCGCTATACCTCCTAATATCTGACCAACAATTATCACAACTAAATAACTTAAACTCCACAGATAAGGGTGTTTGGATTTTACTTCAATATCTTTTGCTTCGATACTCTCCCCTTTTTGACTTTTAGTTACAATTTTATTTATTACATTAAAAACTGAGGTCGTTGTTGGTAGACTATAGGGGACAGCTTCATTTTCGGGAGCCCAAGCCATTTTAAGCACTTTTCCACTTCGTAAATTAACATCAAATGTGGTAGGAAAACCAAATCCCTTCCAAAACTGGACATCTTTTATTGAAGATAAAGGAATAATAGTTAAGGGGCTTGTACTGATAATAAGTTCTTTACCTGTAGCCACAACTTTATAACGTTGCGGTGTAGTAAGTGAAGCGTACCAAGGAGGATTGAGTAAAATAGTATTTTCGTATAAACGCTCTTTATTCCCTATATAAGTATTTAAATCTTCTTCTTGCTTTAGTTTTAATGACTTATTTTTTATCCGTACAGATAATATTGCACTATAATTCTGAAGACCAAGAATAATTAATAGCCCAAAAAGCATAGCAAGAAAGTAAATACCACCACTTGCGTTATTAGAGGGCATAATTAAACCCATTTGTGGTTGTATCTTTTCTATAAAATCACGCTGCTTAACATAAAACACAACCCATCCCACCAAGGCGGTAAGCCATACAAAAGCAACTTTAGAATACTGATCTGGCGTTTTCCCTCTTCCATAAATTAACGCCCAAGTTATTCCTGTTAAAAACAAAAAAGATATGAAATAGAAGTAATAAAAGCTCCAATTCAAGGAGCCATAATTCAAAGCTAAGGTAAAATAGCTGATATTTTGCCCATCTGTAGTTGTTATTCCAGACGGCAAAAACAAAAGGGTTGCTAAAATAAAAATCAGACCAAATGAAATATAGTCGTATACTTTCATTTCTTCCTTATTTTTAGTATAGCACTTCTCTTACAGATTACAGATTACAGAGTACTACTATCTGGTAAAATAGAGACATCCTCAGAAAGGAAGATGTAATGAACTCGTGATAATTGATCCTGTGAATGACTTAAACAATAAGATTAGAGGTATTGAATTGCAACAACTATTTACAAAGCTAGAAAAGATCAAAAATATCCCACATCCCACTTCAAAAGTTCCAATATAGTATTATATAGGTAATGGCCAAGTTGCATTACAAAGAATCCCCGACAGAGAATGAAAAAAAGGCTTTTGCCCCGGTTTTGGCAGAGGATGAGGAGTTGATACTGGCTACCGGTTTGGGTCGTGCCTATCTCCGTTCCAAATTCATAGTCGGGATCATGTGGCCGGGGGGTATTTTTATAGTATTGGCTTTAGCTCTGTTCTATTTTGCCGGGTTTAATTTGAGTTTGGGTATCTTGGCAGGTTTAGCGCTGGGAGCGGTATTTTCCATGCTTCACACCATGCATGTCTACCATGCCAACCGCTACCTTTTGACCACCCGGCGGGTAATTATTAAGCAGGGTATTTTTGCCGTCAAATTGACCTCGGCCCTGTTTGATAAAATTACCCACATCGAGGTTGAACAGTCTTTCCTTGATAAATTAGTTATGAAACACGGCACAATCATTGTTAATACTGCCGGCATGAATAAAGCTGAAATTGCCTTAAAGTATGTAGATTACCCGATTGAGCTTAAAAACCTTCTTGAAAGGTTAATCAACAGGGAGAGGGAGCAATACGGCCGGGGGGTAGGGCCAATTACCACACTGGAAGGAGAAGTATTGGAGGATTAATTAGCTGAACCCTGCGGCGCATTTTTTCCTGAAGCAAACTTTGACCAATTTGGTATTTCCGGTAAGATAGTTTTCGGGTCAACGTACTTATCATTTTTGGTAATTTCAAGGTGTGTATGGGGGCCGGAAGTCCTCCCGGTCATGCCAACTTCTCCCAGGGTCGAGAAAGCCGAAACTGTGTCCCCGGCTTTGACGAAAATCCGGCCCATATGGCCATAAGTTGACCTGAAACTTTGTTCGTGTTCAATCACCACAAAATGTCCCAGTCCCCAAAAACCATAGGAGGTTTCTATCACTTTACCCGGGGCAATTGGCTTAATTGGCATGCCTAAGCCTGCGGCAATATCAACACCCGGATGCCAACTGGAATAAGAGGTTGTAAGATACCCGGGGTGGGGCAGGGCAAATGGAAATTCCAGTTTGGTGGTTTGGATATCCTGTGTTTGGGAAAATTGTTCGGCCCGGGCCAGGTTTTGCTTTATAGGCGGGATGGCCAGTGTTGGCTGATAACCCAAAAGGTAAAGGGCCAAAAAGCTCCCCAAAAGCGCTTTGGAAAATTTAAAACGGAAGATTATCGGTAGCTTTTTTAAACCCCTAAACTTAAAGCTTTTTTTCAAAAGCAGGCAAGTTAGGGCGACCCTTTTGCCTGATTTTTTAGGCAGAAGTTTTTGAATCTGCCGGATCACAAATGCAAAGTATACCAGCTCTCGCACCTAAAATCAAATCAAGAAGGTTTGGTATATAATAAATAAACGGTATGAAAACACTTTTAAAAATAGCGGTGCTGGTAAGTATTATTACTTTAGGATTACAGTTCGGGCTTAACCCTATACTTGATGCCCTGGGGTTTGGGGAGAGGGCAGGACTGCGAATAACTGCCAGTGCGCCCGGTAAGATAGAACTTGACGGTAAAGAGGTGGGGGATACACCATACCAGAATGAAAATTTAAGGCCGGGGGAGCATCAAATTAAACTTTCAGCAAAAGATGGGATTTGGCAGGGAGTGGTGGACATCGCTCCCGGTACTGTAGCTCTTGTTAACCGGGATTTGAGGGAAGGGACAGGAGAGGTTGTGACTTTAAAGAAAGGAGCGGGGGCTTACATTACTGCCAATTCAAAAGATGCGGAGGTAACAATTGACGGTGTTTTTGCCGGCAAAACACCTCTTTCTCTCCCCTCGCTTGAAAGCGGGGAACATGTATTTTTCCTCTCTGCCGACGGTTTTATCTCAAGGAGTATTAAGGCTACTTCGCCTCCCGGGATGAGGCTTTCTATCAATGCTGATTTGGCACTTTCCTCAACCTTTATTTTAAGTTCGCCTACCCCAATCCCGGAGCCTTTACTTACAGTCCTTTCCACTCCAACAGGGTTTTTGAGGGTGCGGGATAAAGCCTCACTTTCGGCTAAAGAAGTTGCCAGGGTCAGTTCCGGAGATACATTGACTTTGGTGGAAGAACTGCCGGGTTGGGTAAAAATAAAAACAAAAGACGGAATAGAAGGCTATGTCTCCTCACAATATATTAAGAAACAATAATTTATCCGCCCAGGTAATAGATAATAACTAAAACCGCTACCAGCCAAAGCAGTACCGCGGAAAGTAACGGCCGGTCTGTTAAGAGGACCCGTTCCGGGCTTTCCCCCTCTCTTTTTTCATAAATAATATAGAGGTATCTCATCACTCCGTAAATGACGAGTGGCACTGTCAGCATCAGGTATTTTGCTTCAATAAGCGGCAGGGAAGTGGTATTAAAAAGGCCGGCAAAAAATGGTTTAATGATAATCGGCGGCTGCTGGAAGGCAAAGAGTGCATAGGTCAGCCAAGTGGAATTGGCAAACATTGAAGTCAGGATATCAAGCAGCGCTTCCGGATAATGGAGTAAGGTCTCGCGGTGCTTGGCCGCAATTTGCTGGCTCATCAGCGTTAGCTCCGAACGGCGTTTGCCGATTGCCAAAAAGAGGGAAAAGGAGATGACACAAAGCAGGAACCAGACATTGAGATGGGCATTGATTGCCCAAACTCCGGCATAAACCCGCAGGACAAACCCGGCGGCAATTACCATAATATCAAGCAAAATTGTTGTTTTAAGGTAGGCAGAATAAAAAAGCTGTAACAGAAGATAGCCTAAGGCTGCGTAAAAAAGCGACGGGTCAACTCTGTATGAAAGGGGAAGCAGGGTGAGTATTAAAAGTAGAGCAAAACCGACGGCAAATTGAGGTGAAATTAACCCCGAGGCGATGGGCCGTTTTCCTTTAAAAGGATGTTGTTTATCCCGTTCAATGTCAAAAACATCGTTGATAAAATAAGTAGCAGTGGAGAGTCCGCAGAAGATAAGAAAAGCTTTAAAAATCAGCAGTAAGGATAGAGGATTGTCAAGTTGCCCGGAGAAAATAAGGCCTGCGAACAGGGCAAAGTTTTTTATCCATTGTCTGGGCCGGGATGTCTTAATACACCCCCAAATGAATTTATCCATAAAACAAATATCACAAAACCAACCGCCACTAAACACAATGCAAATATTTTGCTGTTTGTGTCAAATGTCAGGGCAGCTGCCCCTAACATAGCAGATACTGTCATGTAAAACAAGCTGATTCTTTGATGTGACCATCCTAAATTTAGCAGTTTATGGTGCAAGTGTCCCCTGTCTCCCCAAACGGGGGAATGTCCTTCAAAAATTCTTCTAAAAAAAGTGTAGATAAAATCAGCTGTGGGAATGCCTAAAACCAGTAAAGATATGGCCACTTTAGCTCCGGATAATATTGCCAGTGTCGCCAGCATAAAAGCCAAAATTGTTGAGCCGGAAAACCCGGGCAAAATTTTTGCGGGATGCCAGTTAAAAATTAAAAACCCTAAAGATGCACCTGAAGTGGCAAATGCCAATTTGGCAATGTCAATTTGGCTCATATCACCCATCAGATAAAATTTTATAGACAAAGCTCCCAATACTCCCGCAGCTACCATGGTAATTCCCGGCATTTGCCCGTCAACACCTTTTGACCAATTGATAATTTGGGTTAAAGCCACAATCCAAAGTATGGCCAAAAAATCGGCAATTGGTTTGTCAAACTTTAATATTTCCCCGCTTTGGAGCGGATTGGTGATAAATGAAATGCTGATGCCGCTGGCCACTGGTAAAAGGGCGGCCAAAGCAAGCAACCCCAGTCTTAAATACGGGTTGAAAGATTTGAGCTTATCATCGGCAACCCCTATTGCAAGAAGTACAATTAATCCTAAAATGATGCCAATGAGGTATTTTTGCATAGGTACAAATAGCATTGCTGTTGCCATGATTCCTAAAAATATTGCTATCCCCCCGGCACGGGGGATGATGCGGTTTTGGACATGGGCAGGATGAGGGCGGAGCTTTGGGTTGTCTAAAAGGTTAAAACGTTTGGCAAGCCAGATAGTTGGAGGTATGGCGATGGTTGTAGTGATAAAGGAGAGAAGGAAACTGAAAATTATATTCATAA
>Ga0075768_137_pt1 | contig 8158 bp, 8 predicted proteins | sample RifGroC1_FD_67861 | JGI IMG/M metagenome (GOLD analysis project Ga0075768, IMG submission 67861) | Microgenomates bacterium GW2011_GWC1_39_7b
TGCTCCTACTGGAAGTGAAGCACTCGCCGAAGCTCTTGACCTCACTGTACTTGAAAATATATTACAGCATACAGGGATCCTGGATCCAACCGCGAGCCATACTTTTGTTCTAGCACAACATCTGGATAGAGCTGTAGAACTTAGGCAACGGATGAAGGAAGGACGACCATTAGGATTTGATTTAACCGGTGATTACGACCATTCAATTTTCTTAACAGGATTGTTTTACCGGGCAGGTATAAATATCCATTAAATACATTGCCAGTGGATCATCTACCTTCTCCCCTATTCTCCAAGGCAAAGTGGGGGATACAGGTGCAATTATCGCGTCAACTTTTTTGAATGCCTCTTCAAAATCCTTTATTAAAAGCGTTCTTACTTTTAGGGCCTTTTTATAATACGCATCAAAGTAACCAACGGATAAAGTAAATGTTCCAAGCATTATTCTTCTTTTTGCCTCAGCGCCAAAAGCATCCCTATCATTTCCAAATCTAATTCCATCATATCTTGCAAGGTTTGAAGAAACTTCAGCAGGTTGGATTATGTAATAACATGCGATTGCGTATTCCGTGTGAGGCAGGGAGATTTCTTCAATTTTTGCTCCATTTTCCTCGTAAAACTTAATCGCTTTTTCAATATTTTCTTCGACTTTAGGATTCATACCGGAAATAAAATATTCTTTAGGAATTCCTATTCTTATCCCTTTAATATCTTTGTCTAGATGACTTTGATAATTGGGTACGTCAATGGGGGCAGTTGTTCCGTCTTTTTTATCTTTTCCTGCAGTAATACCTAAAAGTATTGCACTATCTTCAACTGTTTTTGTAAAATGGCCGATTGAATCAAGAGAAGAAGCCATGGCAACAATTCCGTATCTGCTTACCCTTCCATAGGTTGGCTTTAGACCTACTGTATTAGTAAAACTCGCAGGAAGCCTAATAGAGCCTCCTGTATCTGTTCCTGTTGAGGCAAGTGCCATTTGTGAGGAAACGCTAACAGCAGATCCGCTGGAAGATCCTCCTGGAACAAAATCCTCATTCCATGGGTTTTTAGTTGGACCAAAATCTGAATTCTCACCGCTTGATCCATGTGCCCAAGCATCCAAATTTGTTTTTCCGATAATTACTGCTCCCGCATCTTTTAACTTTTTTACAACAGTTGCGTCGTATTGAGGAATATATCCCTTTAAAACGTTAGATCCGGCGGTTGTCTCAATTCCTTTTGTTAAATAAATATCCTTTAATGCAATTGGAATACCAAGAAGTGGTAAATCCTGTCTCTCGGAAATCAATTTATCAACGTGTTTTGCTTGTTCTAGGGCACTAGCTTTGCAGATAGTGATAAACGCATTTAGCTGTCCGTTTAGTTTTTCAATTTTGTCTAAATGCGCATTTAAAAGATCAACTGCGCTAAACTCTTTTTTCAAAAGTCCTTCTTTTGCCTTTTTAATTGTTAAGTTATTAAATTTCATTAAAACAATCTTACTGTATTTTGTTGCTTTGCTATTCCGAATGCTTCTTTTACAAAAAAATCTACTCCGTCACTTTCTAAAACAAAATATCCTGTGTTTTCTATAGTTCCTTCTGGTAGTTCGTCGTATTTTACAAACCCTAAATGAACCAGTAATGATCTCATAATGTTTCCATGCGCAACTACTAATATATTTTTGCCTTGAAACGCAAGAGATGCTTCTCTAATAAAAGATAAAAGTCTTAATGCTCCTTCTTCTGCGCTTTCCATTTGCGAAGAATGCTTATATTGCATTTTCCCTTTTTCGTTTAACTTAATGAAAACTTTTTTCATCTCTTCCCTTAATTTCTCTTCAGTTTTTCCGTTAAGTTTTTTTAAATAGTGCTCAAAACTCCTTTCTCTAATTAAATTTGATGCTTGTACGGCAAGTTTTCTTTCTAGCGTGAGTATTTCAGCAGTTTGTCTTGTTCTTAGCATGTCAGAGGAAAAAATTGCTTCAAAATTTATATTTTTTATATTCTCTGCAAGTAATTGTGCTTGAGATATGCCCATTTTTGTTAAAGGGCTTCCCAGTTCTTGTTTTTCCTTTTGTATTATTCCAGCATTTCCTTCCGACTGCGCATGTCTTACAACATAAATTCTTGTTAATTTATTTTTACTCATTATTTAAAATCCCCTTTACTTTAAAAAGCCCGTTATGCTTGTTTTTTGTATTTGATAAAGCTTCTTCCTGGGATAAAGATGGAGATGTAACATCCTCTCCTGTTACGTTTTCAAGTCCTGTTGTCTGGGAAGTTTCTTCTGTGTTTGTCGTGTCAAGCGCTTGAAGTTTATCAATATAACTTAGAATTGAGGATAGTTGTTCTTCATATTTTTTTACTTCTTTACTGTTTAAAGGCAATTTTGCCAGTTTTGCAATGTGTAAAACATCGACTTTCATTAATCTCAATTATATTGCAATCTGTAGTCTTTTGGCAATCTCTATTCTTGAGTTTTCTTCCAAAGTATCATCCAATTTTTCAAGCACAATTGTTTTTTTGTATTTTACCTCCAAAGCTTTTTGTATAAGAAAATCTGCAAATACGGGGTTTTTAGGAAGTAGTGGGCCGTGTAAATATGTTCCAAAACTGTTTTTATCGTTAGCTCCTTCAAGAAAATCTTTTGCATTATTTCCAAATCCTTTCAGTACTTTTCCAAACGGTTTTATGTTTTCACCAAGGTAGGTTCTTCCTCCATGATTCTCAAATCCTATTAGGGTGTAGTCTAGGTCAGTAGATTTAAAAGCAGCATTTCCAATCAGTCTTTTTTTTCTATCTCCAGGACTTTTCGTATATAAATCAAATATTCCAAGTCCTCCAATTTTATTTCCGTTTGCTTCCATGTAGTAATTACCTAAAAATTGGTATGCACCGCAGACATATAACCCAGGAACACCTTTTTCTATTAAGTTTTTAAGAACTTTTTTTGCTCTAAAAAGATCTTCTGAAACTGCTTGCTGCTGTCTGTCTTGGGCGCCACCCATTAGAATCAGGTCGCAGCTTTGAAGCTGTTTATGGTCAAAACCAAGATCTAAATATTGTATTTTTGTGTCTATATTTCTCCATTGACACCTTTTTTGAAGCACTAAAACATTGCCTCTATCGCCGTAGATATTCATTAATTGTGGATATAACCAGCCAATTGTTAGATTTAATTTCATAGTATTTTTTTACCTGTTAAAATTTGTCTAACTTCAAGCATTGCTGAATAGTTTGGTAAAATATAAAGTTTTTCGTCATCATTTAAATTTTCTACCATTTTATCTATCGATTGCTTAATATCTTTTGCTACATGAGCAAAAAAGCCTGCATATTTTAATCTTGTCGCCATATCAAACATCCGTTCTCCAGTTACCAAGATATTCATATCCTTAGTTAATATATTTTCAAAATCTATATCCCAGATCCAGGAAACGTCAAGGCCATCTGGAATTTGATCATTTAGGATAATTATAAGATTTTTACCCCCTAAGCTTTTTACAGTAGACAGTGATTCATTAAAGCTGATAGGATTTTTTGATAGAAAAATCTGAACGTCTTTTTCCATATAATTTATCGTTTCTTGTCTTCCAAAGGCGGGTTTAAAATCTTTTAGGGCTTTTGTAATTACATCTTTATTGATTCCAGCAACCTGTGCAAATAATACTGCAGCCAATATGTCGTACAAAGCATAGGTTCCTTTTAGAGGATAATAGGAAAGCTTAGAAAGGTTTGGTTTTGGTCTTTCTAGATTACAGTTAGGACACTTCCATTTGCCTAAATGTGAGAAATAATAGGAAGAGAATTTAAGGCTAGTTGCGCATTTGGGACAAAGAATTGAATCTGCACCATGCTGCATTAAACCATTTTCAAGTCATACCTGTCTAGTTGATCTCTAAAAAGGTTTAAGGCAATTACAAAGTCAGGTTTAATTTTTTCGCAGACCTTCGGAAAGGCATTTTCGTCAATTTCAAAAACAGCAAAGTCTTTTTTTAATTTCCCATCAAATTTTGAGGATATAATTATCGATGAAGCTATACCGTTTAAAAGATTTGCTCCTGACATATTGTAAACGCTTTTACTGTTATTTGTTTTAAAAATTGTTCTGATAAGCTTTGAAGTTGTTGTTTTTCCATTCGTTCCGATAATAACGACTTTTTTTATTTTTGATTTATTTAAAGTTTGCTCAATAAAATTGTCATTTAATAAAAGCGCAATATGACCCGGCCACGTAGAGCCGTTGCCTAAGTTTAACAAGCGAATAAAGCTTGAAAGTAATTTACCAAGTAAAATTATTAAAAAGTTCATTACATTTGGCGAAGAATCTTAATTCTTTCTTCAAGCGGAGGGTGGGTGTTGAAAAGGCCGGTAAAAAAGTTTTTTACTTTTTTATTATCAAAAGGATTTTCAATATATAGATGTGCTGTTGCGTTGCTTGCAACTCTTGGTGGTGTTTTATCATGCGCTAGTTTTTCCAAAGCTGACGCAAGACCCTCGGGGTATCTTGTTAATAAAGCTCCTGATGCGTCTGCAAGATATTCTCTTTTTCTTGATACTGCAAGCTGAATTAGCGTTGCCGCAATTGGAGAAAGGATTGCAAAAACAATAGCTAAAATTAGAAATATTGAGCTTGCCTTATTATCATCGCTGTTTGAATAAAAAGTAGCTCTTATAAATAAATCTGAAATTATCGCAATAAAGCCAACTAGCACTACGACAACGCCCATAAGCCTAATATCGTAATTTTTAATGTGCGAAAGCTCATGGGCAATAACTCCTTCAAGTTCTGCGTCATCCATCATTGCCAAAAGCCCAGTTGTAGCGCAAACTACCGCGTGTTTTGGATCTCTTCCTGTTGCAAAAGCGTTTGGAGAAGCATCTTCTACAATGTAAACTTTAGGCATAGAAAGACCTGCTGCAATACACATATTCTCTACAGTTCTATAGTATTTTGGATAGTCACTTTTTTTAATTTCCTTTGCTCCAGTTGTAGCCAAAACAAGTTTATCAGAATAGTAGTAACTGCCAATACTGGTTATTCCGGCAATAACTAAAGCAATACCAGCAAGGCCTAAGCTAAAACCCATGGCTTTACTGAAGACATAGACGAGTGTCGTTATAAAAACGACAAACAAAAACATGATTAACCATGTCTTATTTTTATTTGAAGAAATAGCAGAGTAAATGTTCATAAAGACTAGAAACTAACTTTGACAGCTTTTTTCTCTTCTTCGGTTGCTGCAAAAAATTCTGCAGGTTTAAAACCCAACATCCCCGCTATAAGTACGTTTGGGAAAATAACGAGTTTTGTGTTATAGTCCAAAACATTTGAATTATAAAACTGCCTTGAGTATGCAATTTTATTTTCTGTATCTGAAACTTCTTCTTGTAACTGCATAAAGTTTTCGCTTGCACGAAGTGCAGGATAAGCCTCTGCAACAGCAAAGATAGACTTAAAAGTTTCTGTTAACTGATTGTTAGCCTTTGCTTTTTCTTCTACGCTTTTTGCTGAAACCAAGTTTGCTCTTTCTTTTGTTACATCCTCAAAAAGCTGTTTCTCGTGTTTGGCGTATCCTTTGACTGCCTCAACTAAATTAGGAATTAAATCTGTTCTTCTTTTAAGTTGAACGTCTATTTGAGAGAGGGCTTCATTTACTCTTAATTTTGCTACAATAATGCTGTTATACAAAAACCATATAAAAGCAATGACTGCAACTACTACGACTACTAATATTACTAAATTCATCTATATCTCACCTCCTAATCATTAAACCAATCTATAATCTCATTATACGACATTGTGTTAAGTATGTCATTTTTTGTTGCCCATCCACGTCTTGCCATAAATACACCGTACTTTTGAAGTTCCATTTGTGAAACTGCGTGACTGTCACTATCTATAACTAAGTTTACATTGTTTTCAACAGCCTGCTTGATGATTGTATCAGGAAGATCTAGCCTTTGGGGCCAGCTATTTATCTCTAATGCTTTGTTATGTTTTTTACAAAATTCAAATACCTTTTCAAAATCTAAATCATAACCGTATCTATCATTTAAGAGTCTTCCTGTTGGATGAGCAAGAATCTTTGCTTTTTTGTGAGAAAGACCTTTTAAGACCCTTTGGGTCATTTCATCTTTACCCATAGTAAAGACACTATGGATAGAAATAATAGCAGCGTCTAAAAGCTCTAGTGATTTATTATCGATTGCAAGGTCTCCACTGGGTAAAATATCAACTTCGAGTAGTTTAAATATTCGAACATATTTATTAACTGATTTAAATTGTTCAATTTTTTCATCTCGTTTTTTTAATAGATCATATATTTCTTTACTCGTGTGTTTTGACGTACTTGGGTTATGCTCTGAAAATCCAAGATATTCATAATTGAGTTGTCTAGCTTTTTCAAGCATTTCTTCCATAGAGTCTTTACCAAGATCATGACTTGGCTCAATTGGAAAGTTTGAGTGAATATGAAAATCTCCTTTAATATCTGTAAGTTCAACAAGTTTTGGAAGTTTGTTTTTTACTGCGGTCTCAATTTCTCCTTGATCTTCTCTTAGTTCTGGGGTAATCCACTGCAGAGATAAAGCCTTATAAAAATCTTCTTCTGATGAATATTTTTGTAAGCTTTTGCTTTTAGATTTTAAATTTTTAATTCCATATTCTGATAAAGATAGACCTTTTTTAAGAGCGTATTCTCTTAAATGTACGTTATGGTTTTTACTCCCTGTAAAATGTTGCAAAAGTGATCCAAAAGACTCAAGAGGCTGTATTAAAAGATCGATTTGTCTTCCTCCTGAAATCAAAATTGAGGCTGAAACCTCTCCTTTTTCGATAATTCTTTCCTTATATGGATAATTTGTAAAATGTTCTATTACTTTTTTGGGATTTTTTGTAGCAACTGCAAAGTCTATATCCCCAATTGTTGAAACTCTTCTTCTAAGACTTCCTAATGCTTCAACTCTCTCAATTGTTTTTTCTTGTTTTAAATAATCCATTACCTTTTGAGCTATCTCAAAAGCATAGGGAAGTACCATTCTTGTAGTTTTTCCTTTTCCTTCTCTAAATTCAGCAATTGCGCGTAGTATGTCCTGTTGAGATTTTTCTCCAAAGCCTTCTAAATTTGCAATTTTCCCTCTCTTTGCTACCTTTTCAAGTTCATCAATTACAGTTTTAGGGTTATTTAGTTTAAAAAAACTGACTAACTTAAAGGCTTTTTTGGGACCAAATGAGGGAATATCCGTTAAAACAAAAATAGACTTAGGAATTCCCTTTAAAACCCAAGTAAAGTGTTTTACTTTTTTCTTTTTAAACAATTCTATTAAGTGTGATTGGATTGTTGGCCCAATACCGGGCAGTTGATCAAGCTTTTCTTCTTTGTAATATTCTGAAAGTTCACCGTTTAATTCAGCTATGGTTTCTGAGGCTTTTAAATAAGCAATAATTTGAAACCTAAACTTCTTTTCGTTTTTTATCGTATAGGCCGTTGCAACATTTTCCAGAAGTTTTGCAATCTCTTTGTTGGACATGCACAAAAATAATACCAGAGCATTGACCATATTTCAAATATTTGTTAAGATACGTTACAGTTTGGGGTGGTAGCTCAGTTTGGTTAGAGCGCCTCCCTGTCACGGAGGAGGTCGCGGGTTCGAGTCCCGTCCATCCCGCCTCGCCCAAACTACCTAGGTATTCTTCTGTCTGGAAAGGAGGCGAAAATGGCAAAAAAAACGACATTCAAAAGTTCAAGCAAACTTTTATCCCAAATAAAATGGGGAGAGTCATATACAAGTCTTTTCCTTGGAGCAGTCGTGGTAGTGGTTGCGCTTGTTTTAGTTTTTTCTTTTCTAAGAGGGAAATCTAATCAGACACAACAGACAACATCAACATCAGTAACTCCACAGGAGCAAGTTGTGAACGGAAAAGTTGTACCAAAAATCTATACTGTTAAAGAAGGCGAAGATCTTTGGCATATTGCTCAAAATTTGTACGGATCAGGATACAACTGGGTAGATTTAGCATCGGAAAATAAACTAACAGATCCGAGCGTAATATCTGTTGGAGCAAAACTTACAGTTCCGAATGTAAAACCAAAGACACCAACGAGTGATGAGGCTTTAGAAAGCCCAAGTTCAATAAAAGGTATGTCATATACCGTAATTTACGGAGATTA
>Ga0075768_123_pt1 | contig 7088 bp, 8 predicted proteins | sample RifGroC1_FD_67861 | JGI IMG/M metagenome (GOLD analysis project Ga0075768, IMG submission 67861) | Microgenomates bacterium GW2011_GWC1_39_7b
AAGAGAAACGTCGTCGCGAGAAAGGGGGATATGGTAAAAATAATGCGCGGAAAATTCAAGGGCAAGCAAGGAAAAATAACCGAGACGAGAACAAAAACGTCAAAAATAATCGTCGAGGGAATGCAGGTGAAAAAACAGGACGGCTCAAAGGCAAACGTGAGGATGATTCCTTCAAATCTCCAAATAACAGAATTGAATCTCGAGGACAAAAAAAGATTAAAAACGCCGGAAAAAGAAAAAATTCAAATAAACAAAAAGAAAGAACAGGACAAATAAAATGCACCTCAAAAGACACGAAGTTCCTAAGAAATGGCCGATAGCCAGAAAGGGAAGTGTTTATGTGACAAGACCAAGCTCGAATTTGAAAAACGGAATTCCTCTTCTCGTTATTTTAAGGGACGTGCTCGGCACGGCGCAAAGCAGGAAAGAAGCCAAAGAAGCGATACAATCAAAAAACATTCTTGTCAACGCAAAGCGCGCCAGAGACGAGAAGCAGGCAATATTGCTTTTTGACACGATAACAAACATTCCCGCAAAGAAAAGCTACCGGCTTGAAATCGGAAAGAACGGGAAATTCGCGCTGAAAGAAATAATCGAAAAAGATTCCTGGAAAAAAGTCGCAAAAGTGCTCGGCAAAAAAGTCCAGAAAAAAAAGATTATGCAGATAAACCTGGGTGACGGAAGAAACATAATCTCGGACATGAAGTGCAACGTCAACGATTCCATTCTCATCGACCTGAAAAACGGAAAGGCGGAAAAATGCGTTCCGATGGCTGAAAACGCAAACGCCCTCGTCTTCGACGGAAAACACGCCGGAGAATTTGGAAAAATCAAAAAAATAAACGCGGAGCACAAAACGGCTGAGATAGACGTTCATGGAAAAAGCGTTAACGTGCTTTTAAAACAAATAATAGCTACGGAGTAAAATGAAATCGGAAAATCCAATGAGAAAAATAAGAATAGAGAAAGTCGCATTGAGTGTCGGAGCAACAGGAGAAGCGCTTGAAAAGGGGGTCAAACTTTTGAAACTTCTCACGGGAGGAAAACCGGCAAAAATGAAAAGCGCGAAGAGAATTCCCGCGCTCGGCGTAAGGCCGAAGCTGGAAGTCGGCGCCGTCGTCACGGTAAGAAAAGGCGCTGAAGAACTTCTCAAAAGAATGCTCGTCGGAATAGACAACACACTCCGAACAAGGCAGATAAGCGAAAACAATTTTTCATTCGGACTGAAGGAATACATCGAAATTCCGGGAATAGAATATCAAAGGGACATCGGAATAATGGGCTTTGACGTCACCGTTGTCTTCAAGAGGGCCGGAAGGAGAGTCGGAATAAGAAAAATCGGCGCGGGAAAAATCCCAAAGAGGCAGAACTACTTTTACAGGCCAAAATGGCAGCCCGTGATAAATATCCTGCAGATAAAAAACTATCATATTTGCCAAGCTCTGGTGTATAATATCCCCATGGGAATGCTCGATGGATTAAAACAATTAGGGGACCTAAAGAAAATGCGCGACCAGGCAATGGAAGTGCAAAAAAAATTGCAGGGAATAAAAATTACAGTGGAACATAAAGGTGTAATAGTGGTGATGACTGCTGACCAAAAGATTGTTTCAATCTCAGGAGAAAACGATTTAGGTAAAGTAACGGAAGCGGTTAATGAAGCTTTGAAACAATCTCAAAAAGTAGCAGCTGAAGAAATGAAGGGCTTAATGGGCGGTCTCTCATAAATGTCAACGGTTCCCAAAGTTGTCCAAAATTTAATAGAGGCTTTTGAAAGATTACCCGGAATTGGCCCAAAAACTGCCCAAAGGTTAACTTATCATTTACTCCATGCGCCCAAAGAAGAAGCAGAAAGCCTGGCCCGGGCTGCAGTGGATTTAAAAGAAAAAACTGTAATTTGTGAGACTTGTTTTAATATTGCCGAAAAAAGCCCCTGTGAAATTTGCTCCGATCCGTCGCGCGAGCGATCAATTATTGCCGTAGTTGAGGATCCCCTTGATGTTCTGGCCCTGGAAAAAGCCGGATTTCGTGGCTTGTACCATGTTTTGCATGGAGTAATTTCACCAATGGAAAATATTGGGCCGGAAGAATTACATATCCGTGAACTTCTGCCTCGGTTAAAAACCCACGCCGGTGAACCTCCGCGGGTCGAGGAGATTATTTTGGCTACTAATCCAACAATGGAAGGGGAAGCTACAGCAATGTACGTTGACCGTTTAATTTCACCTCTTGGGGTGAAAGTGACCCGTATTGCCCGGGGGTTACCGGTGGGCGGGGATTTGGAATACGCTGATGAGACAACGCTATCCCGGGCGCTTGAAGGAAGAAGACAATACTGAAAAAAAATTACTAATTATTAATTACTAATTTCTAAATAATGTCTAATGTTTAAAAATTTAGCCATTAAAAATTGATTAGGAATTAAAAATTAGGACTTAAAAATTTGATATAATCAGAATATGGCAGATATAGGGTCAGGTACTCTACAGGCAGTTAAAGATGTGGGGGAGGCAGCTATCAAGCCTGTGGTGGATGAGGTGGGTAAGGCCATTGAGGAAGGTGTGCAATCAGTAGCTTCCGGCCCAAAACAGAAAGCAGCAGATCCAGCAGTTCAACAAAAGAAAGCCGAGGATGAAGCGAAAAGACGCGTCTGGGCAGAGCATGTTATAACCTGGAATCAAAATATTCAAGCATCGCAAGATAAAGTCAGGCAGGAAGAGCAGCAAAAGTTGATCCGGAAAAAACAGGAAGAACAAAAAGTGCAGGAAGTAAAACAATACAAGGCCATTGAGGCTCAAAAAAAGGATCAACAAATGACCAATATTCAAAAGGAGCAAACTAAATCTGAACGCAAAGGCGGAGTGGGAGGATAGCCTATATTTTGAATTTTAAGATAATAAGATGTATAATTTGCCTGCAGAAAATGATATGAGAGAAAAACCACAAGAAAGTGAAGATTCAGACAGCGGACTTTCAACTACTTTTAGACAGGTTGCCAATGGAGAAGAAATGATGAGTAGAATTGCCGCTATTGCCGATGCTCTTTTGGAACAATATGCAGGTTCTCTGACTCAATCTGAAGCTATTGAATTGGCAACACAAGCAGTACAAGAAGGTCTTCAAAAGCTCCCGAAATAGAGGTAAGATAGAATACAATGGTTAACAACGAAGAAATCCCTGCTTTTGGTTTTCTGGTGGAAAAAGTTCCTACACCTTTACCTAAAACAGTGGCGATTGGTGCAGACCGTGCCCGGGCTGTCATGATCCATCTGGTAAAAAATGAGAAGGTGAAAGGAAAAGTCAAAGACTTTGGGCCGGGTATTCTTTCTCATCTGCATAGGCTAATTCTTTTTTTTATTCCTAAATGGGCTGGTCAACTTCGGTTGGATGATGATACCAAAATTGCCGGCAAAAAAGTCATACGGGCTGATGAGCTACCCGATAAGGTGTATTGTTTCGAGCGATGGTTGGAGCGGGAGACAAAGGAGTTGAGAAGCCATCCTGAAGATTTGGATCGATCTTTAAGGGTTGCCGCCGCCGCCCATTTTGGAATTACAAGTGAGCTGCACCCTTTTAATGATGGGAACGGCAGAGTAGCGAGGATTTTACTAAATGGTATATTGTTGATTACCAATAAAGAATGTCTGGCTCACAATATTTGTGTTTTACCCGTGCCAGTTTTGCGGGAAGAAGTTAATGAAAGAGAAATTAGAAAATTATTAGAGGCAGGTAAAGAACCAAAACTTGATTCATATCTTCAAACCCTTGAGGATGTGGGGAAAAGTTGGGATCTAACTCCTCTAAAGTTACACTTGGCTTCCAAGTGGGAGAAATCTTTGGGCAGTTTTTTGATGGCGCTCCATATGAGATATGCCAGGTTCCATAAAAAAAATTGGCACGATAATTTAAATCTCATCGAGTGGCAGATTGTTGAGGATATGGAAAGGAGAAGAAAGTGGCTTGAGGATTTTGCCGCAACAAGCCATAGTAAAGATCCCGTGCCGGATTATTTTTCCGCCAGTTTACTAAATAAACATTATCAGATATGATGCCGAAGATGAAACTTTATAAGCAAAGCTTGAAAATTCTATGAGAATTTACAATACTTTATCCCGCAAGATTGAGGAATTTGAGCCTTTAAATCCGCCCCGCCCCGGCGGGCAAGCCCAAGTTGGAATGTACACTTGCGGCCCAACTGTTTATGACTATACTCATATTGGCCACTTGAAAAAATATATTGGGGATGATGTTTTAAAAAGAGTATTGATTACCAATGGGTATGAAGTAAAGCATGTCATGAATATAACCGATGTAGGACATCTTACATCTGATGCAGATGAAGGGGATGACAAATTGGAAAAAGGAGCCAAGGAAAAGGGTATGTCAGTATACGAGTTGGCCAGATTCTTTGAAGATTACTTTTTCAAATCCACTGCTGCTGTAAATATCCAGAGGCCAAATATTGTAGCCCGGGCTACGGAACACATTGAGGAGCAGATAAAATTAATCAGGTGCCTGGAAAAAGAGGGCTTTACCTACATTTCAGACCAGGCCATTTATTTTGATACCGGTAAGCTTGCGGATTATGGAAAGTTGACCGGTCAAAAAGTCGAGGAAAAAGTTGTTGGGGCAAGAGGAGAGGTGGTGACAGATTCGCAAAAAAGGAATCCGGCCGATTTTGCATTATGGTTTTTTGCCACGGGCAGGTTTGAAAATCATGTCATGAAATGGCCATCCCCTTGGGGTGAAGGTTTTCCCGGTTGGCATATTGAGTGTTCGGCCATGTCGATGGAGTATTTAGGTAATACTTTGGATATTCATACCGGAGGGGAAGATAATATCTCACCGCATCATGTCAATGAAATGGCGCAGAGTGAGGCTGCCACCGGCAAAGCCTTTGTCAGATTTTGGGTGCACCATAGATTCCTGATGGTCAATGGTGAAAAAATGTCCAAGTCAAAGAAAAACTTTTATACAATTGATGACATTATAAATAAAGGCTTTGATCCCTTGGCTTTGCGTTACTTATTTTTAACAGGCCACTACAGGGATCCGTTAAATTTTACCTGGGAATCTTTGGGGGCGGCGCAAAATGCTTTAAATAATTTAAGGGAAGAAATAAGAGGGTTTGAGCCTATGATTGGAGCGTCAGAAGGCGCTAACATAGAGTCAGACCCTTTTTGGCAGAGATTCCTTGAGGCTGCCAATAATGATTTAAATACACCACAAGCTCTTGCGGTCTTGCACGAAATGTTACGCTCAGATACCACAACATCTAGAAAAAGTTTAATCATTTTGAAAATGGATAAAATTTTAGGCTTGGGTTTGGAAAAGTATTTAGGAAAACCACTGGAAATTCCGAGCGATGTCAAAAAATTAATTGATCAAAGAGAAAAAATTAGAAAAACCGGAGATTTTAAAAAATCAGATAAACTCCGTCACGAAATTAAAAAATTAGGTTATGAAATTAAAGATACTCCAACTGGTCCTAGACTTAAAAAGGCTTAATTGCTAAAATAAGTTCCTCATGTATAAAATTTCAACATTAAAAAATGGTTTGACCTTAATTACAGTCAATTTACCCCATCTAGATTCCGTAACATCTTTGGTTGCTATCGGAGCCGGTTCAAGATATGAGACTAAAAAAAATAACGGCATTTCCCATTTCCTGGAACATATGTTTTTCAAAGGCAGCAAAAAATATCCTACGACTGAAATCATTTCAACTTTGGTGGATGGAATTGGTGCCATCAATAATGCCGCCACTGACAAAGAAATAACTTATTACTGGATAAAATCAGCTGCCAAACACTCTGATCTTTCCTCGGATATCATCTCCTCGATGGTAAAGGAATCGCTTTTACTGGATGAGGAAATTGAACGGGAAAAAGGCGTGATCGTGGAAGAACTCAGGATGTACAAGGATCATCCGGCGAGGTATGTCTGGGACCTTTATGAAAGGCTGCAATTTGGGGATCAGCCAATTGGGTGGGATGTTGGTGGAGATGAAAAAACAATTACATCATTAAAAAGAGTGGAATTTATTAAATATATAAAATCTTTGTATACCCCTAAAAATATGGCTTTGATTTATGTCGGAAGGTTGCCTGAAAATATTAAAAAAATTGCCGAAAAATATTTTATGGATTTACCGGAAAATTCAAAAGAAACTTTCAAGCCATTTATTAGGGCAAAACAGGTAAAACCAAGAGGGAATATTCTTTACAAAAAAATTGATCAGGTAAATTTAGTTTTAGGAGTCGAGGGGTTTGGCCGCCGGGACAGACGAAAATATGCGGCCGGACTTTTAGCAACTATTCTGGGCGAAGGAATGTCTTCAAGGTTATTCTTGCAGATTAGGGAAAGACGCGGTTTGGCTTATTCAGTTAATGCCCACTACAATCCTTATATTGACACGGGTTTTTTTGCTGTTTACGGAGGGCTAAAACTGGAAAAAATTGAAGAAGCTGTGAGAGTTATTAAGGAAGAACTTTTAAAAGTAACCCGGGAAAAAGTTACGGAAGAAGAACTTAAGAAAGCCAAAGAAATGGCAAGGGGGAGACTTGCTATAAGGAGCGAGTCCACCAATTTTTTGGCTGAATATTTTGGCATAAAATTTGTTTTGGACAGGAAACTGGAAACTTTTGATGAGTATTTGAAAAAAATTGAAGCTGTAACTTGCGAGGATATTTTACAGGTAGCACAGGAATTTTTCCAGAGGGAAAAATTTAATTTACAAATGATTGGTCCCTTAAAAAGTACAGCCCCTTTTGAAAAAATTCTCAATAACTGATAAGGATGAATTTTGAGAAATCAGTAATTGCTTTACATAAAAAATCCCGGGGTAAATTAGAGCTTATTCCTACAGTACCTATTAAAGATAAAAAAGACTTATCATTGGTTTATACCCCCGGTGTTGGAATTATTTCTAAAATTATATCCGAGAACCCGGAAAGAGTTTGGGATTTGACTATTAAAAGTCATATGGTGGCAGTTATTTCTGATGGTTCAGCAGTTTTAGGTTTAGGCAATATTGGTCCGGATGCGGCCCTTCCCGTGATGGAAGGCAAATGTGTCCTTTTAAAAAA
>Ga0075768_131_pt1 | contig 6875 bp, 4 predicted proteins | sample RifGroC1_FD_67861 | JGI IMG/M metagenome (GOLD analysis project Ga0075768, IMG submission 67861) | Microgenomates bacterium GW2011_GWC1_39_7b
AATTGTTTTTTCTATTGCTCTTAACTTTAATTACTTTAAAACAAGTGAATATCTAGGGAGACTTGATGATTATTATATAAATAGATATATTCCTATTCTATCTGCAAGTGAAGAATACAAAAAAACTTCGGAAGAATATTTAAGATTACCTAAAGAAACTATAGTTAGACCAGATAAAGTTTATCCAAGAGTGTTTAGTGATAACAAGTTAGTCAAACTTGATATTCAGGAAATAAATGCTCTTAATGCAAAAATAAAAACAGATAGTACTGAGAATTTTACTCTTAGTTATAATAAGTATAACTACCCCGGCTGGACAGTTAAAGTTGACGGAAAGAAAGTAAATATAATGTCAGGGAAACCATATGGTCAAATTAGTTTAGCGGTTCCAAGCGGTAAACATGAAGTTGAAATAAAATATAAAGAATCGTTTTTAAGACTTTTTTTTGATTTAATATCACTCTTTTCATTTTTATATTTATTAGTAAAATTAAAACATGAAGATTAAATTACTAATTTTGGCAGTAGTTTTAAGATTATTAGTTTCAGCTTTTATATTTCACCCAGATATTAAAACATTTAATTTTCAAAGCCAGTTCTTAAAAAGGGGAGTTTTAAACATATACACCTATTTAGAAACGAATAAAAGTAATCTTTCCATAAAAGATGAGTTTGTTTATTTTCCATTAACTTATTTTACGCTGGGAGGATATCAAGCTATTGTATCGCCGTTCTTGGGTAATGAATTTGTCACATGGTTAAATAACGCAGACTCCAATGCTTTTACATTAGACCCAAATATTTTTAAGTACCTAATTATATTAAAGTTACCTTATTTAATATGTGATTTTGCCATAGCATTTTTGTTATTAAAATACTTTGATGATAAAAAATTAGGTAAAAAAGCATTTACTTTATGGCTTTTTAATCCTTTTACTATTTATTATATTTATGCATTTGGAAATGTTGATATCTTTCCGGTTGCAATTACATTACTATCCTTAATCTTGGTTAAGAGTAATAAATTAAAGTTGGCTGCTTTGTCGTTGGGAATTGCGGCGGGGTTTAAATTGTACCCATTATTATTTGTGCCGTTTTTGCTTCTAAAAGGTAAAGACATAAAAGAAAAATTCCTATTGGGTTTTATACCATTTTTGACTTTTGGTCTTATATCTTTACCATTTATATCCCAAGCTTTTATCAAATCAACTTTGATATCTGGCTTGACTACAAGAATATTTAATCCTGGTTTTGATGTGGGTTTTGGTGAATCAATAATAGTAGGTCTATCTCTATTTGCTGCACTTTTCTATGCCGCTTGGTTAATTGATAAAAAATTAAACGTTTTTAAATATTGGTTGGCAATTTTACTAATTATATTTTCTTTTTCTCATTTCCATATTGCATGGCTTTTGTGGATAGCTCCTTTAGCTCCTTTTGTAGTGATATTGTCTATCAAAAAATCTTATCTATCTTATCCTTTATTTTATTTAGCAATAATTGTTACAATTATTCCGCTTTTGTATCAAGACAGATCAATGTCGATATCTTTGTACAGAATTTATAGCATTTGGTTTGATTTAATACCAACACCCTTTACACTTATTCAGAAATTTTTTGATCCGTATAATTTACAAAGTATTTTGCATTCGTTGTTTGCGGGAGGTGCTGGGGTGATTGTATATAGAGTTTTCAAAAGTGAAAAATTAATAAGATAATAAATATTATGAAAAAAATGATTTGGCTTACAATAATTACAGTTTTATTCTTGGTTTTGATTGCTCCTCTTGTTTTGTCCCTTGCCCTAAAAATTATTCCTAGCAACGTTCAGCCTAGTTATGATTCCAATGTTAGAGTATCTCTTTATAAAGATAGAGAATTAACTCAAGAGTTTATAGCAAATAACAACAACCTGACTTCAATAGGTACATCAATTAGAAACCCCAATCTTAAAAATAAAAAGGATGTCATTTTTAATTTATATGAAAATAATATTTTAATTAGGACATCAAAGCTTAATGGTTTGAATCTTGAAGATGGGTCTTTTGTTAGATATGATTTTCCTCCAATTCATGATTCTCTTGGCAAAAAATATACATTTACAATATCTTCCCCAGATGCCGGAGCTGAAGAAACAATTGAATTATTTATTAGAGACGCCGATTCCTCATCAGGCATAGTCGAGTATATGTACCTAGGAGAAATTAAGGCGGGGGGTATTCCCATGGTTCAATATTATTTACCGATAAACAAAGCTGAAGTATTAAAAAGTGTATTGTCTAATTTTTCTGCCAGATTTCTATTTCATCGTTCTCAAATATAGTTTTAAAACCTGCATCCTGAAGATTAATTTTTGGCCGTAAGTTTTTTGGAAAATACAAGATATCAATTCTATTTGTAGTTAAAGAATTGCGTACATTCTCTAGATCAATACTTTCAAAGATTAACTTCTTTGTTTCAAGTCTAGGTTTCCAGTTGTAACCCATAATGTCTAATTGTTCGTAATCGTCCATATACGTTCTTCGGGCCGACAGGGCGGCAACATATGACGTGTCAAACCAGTCCCAGATATTTGGCGTAGCTCCCCTCAAGTTTAGGTATTGATTATATGGAGGAGTTAATATGGTGTCGTTATCGGCAGTATTTTCCTTTATGAATTTTAGAGCAGTCAGTTCCTTCTCTGTAATTTGAGCGAACGGAGTTCTGGGGTGATTTAGTTGTCCATAAAACTCATATAAAAGCCCCACTTGTGTCGGAACCATAATCAAAATTATTAAAGCAGTGGTTATAATACGCGACAATATTTTAGCCTTTGATAGTATTTGTGCAGTTGTTATGCCTGCCAATATTCCAAAAAAGAGAATAAAATACTGTAAAAATTGGCTAGTGTTACTGGCCACGCCTTTTTGTAAAAATAATAGAGGTAGGGTAATTGATAGAACAATTATAGAAACAAATGTTAGATTGAAGTAGCTTTTCAGAGAATCTTTTGACATCTTTGCCATTTCCCAAAGTCCCAAAAATCTCACGCCTAAATTTCCAAAGACAAAGATAAAAAGCCCAAGACCTTCCAGAAAAATCACTCTCTTCCAATTATTTTCGTAGATATATGTTTGGCGTCTGAGTTCCCAATCAATCAGATTTAATCTTGACGGTTCGACAATCATTGTCCTTATGTACCACCAGGGCTGAAATATTAAGAAAGAGGTTGTCGCTGAAGCGTTGGGGAAATATAGTAGAGCCGCCAAAATTCCGCTAAAAAGAGTAATCAAAAGTAAACCGAAATTTCGCTCTTTAATTAATTGCCAAAGACCAGCTATTCCCAGAGCTCCCAAGAGAACAATCCCTGCATATATTTTAAAAGCCGAAATGGTTCCAAAAAGAAGGACGCAAACTGCAAACATTAATTTGTTGTCCTTTTTTTGCAAATATACAATTAGGTAGTAGAGTGAAGTTAAAAGGAGAAAATTTGAAACAATTTGTGGCGGGTTTCCACTTGAACTTTGCGGTTGGGTCGCCCAAAAAATACTTTCCCCGCCGATTGTTTTATTTTTTAAGTAAGTGACAATGAATCCAAAACTTCCTGCAAAATATGTAAAAAAAGTGGCCCAGAGAGAAGCACCAAAACTATTTGTTATTTTACGGGTTAGAAAAAATACTGAAGCCCCCAAAAAAACAGAATAAATAAATGGAAATATTCTGAAATATAAATCAAAGTTAGTTAGAGGTAGATATTTACTTACCATCGCCGGAGCGATATCAGAGAAAAAATGGTAGTTAATCAGTTTTTGCCCTGCAAATGATGGGTTTTGAAAGGGATATCCTTTTTTAAACTCTTCCATGAGAGCAATGTGCCACAATCCGTCATGACCGTGGGCGGACCAAAATACCAGATCGCCATTTTTAAAGGTTCCGCTTGGGGAAATTACTGCAAGTTGTCCTAAAATTCCCACAGCAAAAACCAATAAAACCAGAAAAGTTTGAATATTCCATTTGATTTTGATTCTCCTAACTGTTCTGATGAATGGTTTGAAGGTGAAAATTATTCCGAGAATTGTAAAAGGAACGATTAAGAAGGAGATATTTAAAACTATGAGAATATAGGAGATTAAAGTGAAAAGAACAAAACCAACTATTCCAACCATCAATATTTTCTCCATGGCTAAATTATACTATATAATAGTTATATGGCTCGCAAATCAATCCTTATGCTTTTCGGGATAGTGATTCTAGGTCTTCTCCTTAGAATTTACAGAATTACAACCCTCCCTATGTATGGTGATGAATTGACAATCGCATTGGACACCTATTCCATCATGAAAACCGGTATGGACTCCACTGGTACAAAGCTACCTGTCACATTTCAGATGGGGTCAGGGCGCCCCGGTGGATATATTTATGCATCGGTTCCTTTTGTCTATCTTTTTGGTCCTACGGAGTGGGGAGTGCGAAGTCTGTCTTTGCTTTCTTCGGTAGGGATAATAATCTTGATGTATTTTTTGGGGAAGAAGTTTTTTAACGATAATGTGGGTTTAATTGCCGGTTTTATCACTTCGATTTCTCTTTGGGATATTTATCTTGCTCGTGGTGGTTTTGAGGCCCATTTTGCCCTATTTTTAGCCCTTTTTGGCACAGTACTTTATCTTTATGGAAAATATATTCCTTGGGCAATATCTTGGGGTTTGGCCATTTTTACCTATCCGACTTTTAAACTCACACTCCCTTTCATGTTTTTGATCTTGGTTTGGTATGGCGGAATTAAAAACGTTTTTAAAAACAAATTTTTCGTTAGCGCGCTCATAATCCTTGTACTTTTTGGATGTTTGGCTGTTAGAGAGACTCTTCGTGGGGTAAGTGAAGAAAGATTTTTAAATATAAATATCTTTTCTGACACAAACCTTCGGGAGAGAATAATCCAGTTAAACAATGAAGAAAGAACTTTTTCAACATTGCCTATTTCGTTAAAACCAATCTTTTACAATAAACCATTCGAATATTCCCGTGTGATTCTCGAAAATTACATGGAAAATCTTTCGCCCAGGTTTCTTTATCTTAGAGGAGACGGAAACCCGCGGCATAATCCGGGCGAATGGGGAATGTTTTATTTAGTTGAATTACCACTTATATTTATGGGCATAGCAAGTCTTTGGAAAAAAGAAATGAAGACTTTAATCTTGTTGATTTCCTGGATATTAATTACCCCCCTTGCGACAATGTTTATTAACGATGCCCACGGGTTAAGGAACGCACTGATGCTTCCGCCTTTTATACTATTAACTTCATATGCGCTCTCAAATCTTTCAAGAAAATTGGCTTATTTTTTTGTTGCCATTATATTAATCCAGTCAGTTTTTGTGTTGCAAAGAGTCTATTTTTTGGCGCCCGGTAAGTTTGCGTCATTCTGGTCATCTGAAGCAAAAATGGCATCGTTGTCGGCAATTAACAATAAAGATAGCGGCAAGGTGATTACGTTATCAACAAAAAAGATTGACAACATTGAGTACGCTTACGAAGTTTATGCAAAAGTTGACCCCGACTTGGTTATTGGGCAATACGGAACGTTCCCAAAAGTTTATGGAAACGTGATAATAGACAATGCTAAATAAATTTCCCCTTTTTAAAACGATCGCTTTTTTTATAGTTTTGTCATTTACTTTTATTCTTCGCGCTCACAATTATGAAAGAGTTCCCACTTCAAACCACCTGGACGAACAATTGTATGCCTGGAGCGGAATAAACTTGGTTGAAACTGGGGTGCCTGTCTCGTGGTCCACACTTCCGTATCCGGTCCGTTCAGAGGTATATAAAGGAGATGTCAACTATAAAGGTGGTTCCCCTAGGGCGTCGGTTACTCTTTATAAACCATGGCTTGATGAACCGCCTCTCTTTTCGCTCTTGGTGGGTTGGTTTGCTCATATAAATGACGCAAACAGGAACAACTTTATCCCATCTTCGTATATAAGAATACCCACGGTTTTGATAAGCGCGCTTACGTCAATCTTTATTTTTTTAATTGCGAAAAAAATCGGAGGTTTTTGGCGGGGGAGCCTGGCAATGCTTATTTATGGAACAGTGCCGATTATGGTTTTTGCTGCAAGACTGGCAATGCCGGAGACCCTAATTGCATTTTTACTAACTCTTATGGTTTATCTTCTTATGCTATTTTGGCAAAAACCAAATTTTTGGTACATTGCCCCGATTCCGCTGATTGTAGGTGTTGCAGGACTATCTAAACCTACCGGGTATTTCCTTATCTTACTGGCACTGTATTTTACTTTCGAAAAACTCTACAAAATTGACCAAACCAAAAATGCTATTAAATATTGCGCGTATTTAATTATAGCCAGCATTCCTTTTATTGTGGCGTTTTTTCTGTACGGTATGCATTATGATGGGGAGATTTTTAAAATTATTTACGGTGTCCAATCGCATCGCCCCACAGGATTTGGAAGTTTGGCGTGGTATTTTATTACACCGGGAGTTGATACGGTGGTTTTTCGTGACAGCTGGTTTGTGTTTTGTTTAATATCTGCGGTTTATTTTATTTTTACCGCAAAAAACGGTATTCAACGATTTGTCACAATTCCGTTTATTTTCTCAGTTGCTGTTGTAATGTTTACCGGAGGAGAAAGCGACCTCCTTGCGTGGTACAGATACCCCAGTTACCCGTTTTTGGCCATTTTGGGCGCTTGGGGAATAGAATACTTGGTCAAGAGGGCTGATTTTTTTACCACTTTTTTTGCAGCCGGAATACTTCTTGGCAATCGAATGCTTCTTGTCAATGCTTTTAGGCCAAGAGTTGAGACGTCAATATATAGAGTTGTTTTTTCGTCATTAATGCTTCCGTCTTTGGCCGATACAATTTTGAATAAAGA
>Ga0075768_136_pt2 | contig 4672 bp, 5 predicted proteins | sample RifGroC1_FD_67861 | JGI IMG/M metagenome (GOLD analysis project Ga0075768, IMG submission 67861) | Microgenomates bacterium GW2011_GWC1_39_7b
GATGTAATTTTAGTTAAGCATTTCTTTAACTCTTCTCAGGCAGGGTTCTATGCGGGATTATCATTAGTGGGAAAGGTTATTTTTTATTTTACAGCACCAATTCCACTGGTTATGTTTCCTTTGCTTATTAAAAGACATACCATTGGTCAAGCTTATAAAAAACTATTTTACCTTGCTATGCTTTTGGTTTTAATTCCATCTTCTTTTATTACCCTCTTTTATTTTATTTATCCTCAAATTGTTATTAACCTATTTTTAGGAGGAAGAGATTATCTTATTTTATCTAAATATTTAGGCTATTTTGGAATTTTTCTTACACTTTTTAGCATTGTTAATGTGGTAGTAAGTCTATTTTTGTCATTAAATGAAAAAAGAGTATTATTCTTTGTTGTACCTGCGGCCTTTTTACAAATAATTCTTATTTATAGTTTCCATAAAGATTTTTATCAAATAATATATGCGTCTATTTTTGTATCTATTATTCTGATTACTTCTCTATTGATTTACTACTTCAAAAAATTTAAGGTATAGTGTAATATAAGTTGATCTTATGTCCTTAAATAGAGATGAGAAGTTTTAAGTATTTATCTTTAGTTGTTCCTGCATATAAACAAGAGAGAACTATAGTAAAAGATATTATCAATCTTGATAGTATTCTATCCTCATTTGATTTTAAATACGAGATAATTGTAGTAGTAGATGGTTTTGATGATAATACGTTTGATAAAGCAAAATCAGTTAAAAAAAATACAGTTAAAGTATTTGGATATGAAATAAATAAGGGTAAGGGTTTTGCTGTTAAATACGGAGTTGAGAAGGCGAGAGGAGATATAATAGGGTTCATAGATGCAGGAATGGATATAGATCCATCGGAAATATCAATAATGCTGGATATTATGGAATGGAATAAGGCAGATATTGTTGTTGGTAGCAAGCTTCATCCAGATTCAAAAGTTAATTATCCTTTTGCAAGAAAAATACTTTCTTGGGGGTACAGAACGATAACACACCTTCTATTTGGTTTTAGCATAAGAGATACTCAGGTTGGGTTTAAATTGTATAAAAGAATTGTAGCTAAAGACGTTTTTAAAAGAATACTTGTAAAAAGATTTGCATTTGACGTAGAGGCCTTAGCCGTAGCTTATAGGCTCGGATACAAAAAGATTTATGAATCACCTATAAAGCTTGACTTTAGCGGATATAGCTCTGTATCAATTTTAAATTTTTGGAGAATTATTTTACGAATGCTCTGGGATACGGCAGCTGTATTTTATAGACTTAAAATCTTGCATTATTACGATAAATGAATATTTTAATTTTAAATTGGAGAGACACAAAGCATGAGTGGGCAGGAGGAGGAGAGGTATACATCTCTGAGCTTGCAAAAAGATGGATTAAAATGGGAAACAAGGTCACTCTTTTTTGCGGACAAGATGTTAAAAAAGGTCTTCCAAGCGAAGAAATAATTAACGGGATTAAAATTTATAGGAAAGGGGGAAGATTTACATTATACATTTGGGCAATTTGGTATTACTTCAAAAAGTTTAGGAAAAATATAGATGTAGTAGTTGATGTGCAAAATGGAATACCATTTTTTTCCACCATTTACTGCCGAAAACCCAAAGTGGCTGTAGTTTATCATGTACACAAAAGGCAATTTTTTATTGAGCTTCCTTTCCCGCTTAATCTAATTGGATTTATTATTGAAAAATATTTTTTTCCGGTTTTCTATCGCAAAACAAAAATTATTGCTATTTCTAAAACCACAAGAGACGATCTGATAGAAATAGGTTTTAAAAAGAAAAATATAGAGATAGTATACTGTGGAATGAACGGTATTAAAAATCCTGTGTCTTCCAATAAATTTTCAAAACCCACAATTCTATATCTTGGAAGAATAAAGAAATATAAACGCGTAGATCTTTTAATTAAAGTTATGCCAGATATATTAAAACGGGTACCACACGCGAATTTAATAATTGCAGGATGGGGAACAGAGGCATCTTCTATTACAGACATGACAATGAGAAGTATAACCAGAAGAAAGGTTAAAATAATTGGACCAGTGAGCGAAGCCGAAAAGAAACATCTTCTTTCTAAAGCTTGGGTCTTTGTAAATGCATCTATAGGAGAAGGATGGGGAATATCGGTTATTGAGGCAAATTTGTATGGTGCTCCTGCAGTTGCATTTGATGTAGCAGGTCTTTCGGAATCAATAAAAGATGGCCAAACCGGATATCTTTCGAAAAATAAAGAAGAATTTGTTGATAATATTTGTAAGATATTAAATAATAAAGCTTTGAGGCTAAGGCTTAGTAAAAATGCCACAAAATGGGCCGATACTTTTAATTGGGAAACTGCAGCTACAAAAAGTCTTGCGATAGTAGGAAGTATTGTTAAAAATGGATAAGTATTTATTTAAATTTAGATTTATATTGTTAGCTTTAATTCTTATTTTAGGTTTGTATCTAAGGAGCTATAATTTAAACACTTGGCCGCGACTGGGTGCAACTTTTGACGAATACGCTTGGACCTGGCTTGGAATAAATCTTATTCAAAATAAAATACCTATATCTTGGTCGCCGCATCCTCAATATGAAAATAAAAAAGCTATTATCTATCAAAAAACGCATTTTGTATTAGTAAAACCGTATCTTGAGCATCCCCCATTTTTTGGTTTAGTTGCAGGTTCGTATGCTCTAATAAATGGAGCAAAAGACATGTTTGATATTGATATTTCACGTATTCGAGGTCTTGCTCTTATCTTAGGGGTTTTGAGTATTTTTATTCTCTATATTTTTGCAGCAGAAGTTTATGGCTATAAAATAGGGCTTTTAAGCTCATTTATTTATGCAACTATTCCAACTATTGTTATAGGTTCAAGAATTGTTGAAAATGAAAATTTTTTTATTCCTTTTTTTCTCTTATCTTTATTTTTAATTGTAAAGTTTGTAAAAACTAAAAACCCCTGGTTTAGAAATATTTCTGCGTTTACCTGTGGATTACTAGTCCTGGCAAAGATTCCCTGGATAGCAGCAGCTATTGGGATTATTTTAATTCTTTTATATTTTAAAAAATACAAAGACATCCTTAAGTTTTTATCTATAGTGGTTCCTATCTCATTAGTATTTCCGGCATATGGAATATATTTTGATTCAAAATTATTTTTTGATCTTATGAGTTTTCAGATCCAAAGATATGATCTTACTTTTAATAGTTTTTTTGCGTTGTTTACCTCACCATATCTTGTCGATAGATTCTTAATTGATGGATGGATATATTTCGGATGGATTGCAATTTTTATATTATCCTTAAAAGATTTTAAGAAGAATATTTTTGTATTGTTGCCATTTCTAGCTTATTTCATTCTTTTTGTTTTTGCTATACCAAATGAACCTCAGCATGGATGGTATAGGTACCCTTTTTACCCGTTTTTGATTATTTCCCTATCCCTGTTTATTATAAATTATTTTAACAAAAATCATATTCTTACATTTCTTTTTTTAATATTCACAGGACTTTCCATGCTTGAAACTAGCTGGGCTTTATCACTTGGCTTTTCCTTCCTAATCTTTAGAGTATTTATAATTCTTTTCAGCCTATCTCTTCTTCCTTTGTTTTTTCCAAATACTTCGAGAAAATCCAATTTAATAAATTATCTTTCTCTGGTTATTATTTTTGCTTTAAACATATGGAGTGTTTTTTTATATAATGAACAGTAATATATTTTTATGATTGGATCAGAATATTCACGACATCCTGAGATACTCATTGATTCATTTAGAGAGATGAAGCATGAGTATAATCAAAAAGTAAAAAAACCAAAAAATAAAGGTTTTATTACTTTACTTCAAAAAATTTATATACAAATATTTGGTATTCCTGAAGTTGGATTTTTAATTAGAAGCTTATATTTTAAAAAAATAATACCAGAAAAGGTAAAGATAGGAAGAGTTAAGAACGTTCTTGATGCGGGAAGTGGAATCGGGACATATTCGTTTTGGCTCCGTAAGATGTTTCCCAAAGCAAGAATAGTAGGGGAAGAGATTGACAAAAATAAAATTAATTTTTCCAAGAAATTTGCCAAAGAATTAAGATTTAGCGGAATTGATTTTTATTATCGAGATATTTCCAAAGACTACAATAATAAACAAAAATATGACTTAATAGTTAATGTTGATGTTTTGGAACACATAAAAGATTATAGAAAGGTTTTAAAAAATTTTTATAAACAATTGTCCAGTAAAGGATTTCTTTATATTCATACCCCTCAACCTAATCAGGAAAGAATATTTAGTCAACTTAAAAAGTGGCATCACGAAGATCATGTTCGTGAAGGATTTATGGTAAAAGAATTAATAAAAGAACTAGTGGATTTTAAATTTAAAGTAATAGTAGTAAAGCAAACTTTTGGATTTTTTGGAAAGCTTGCCTGGGAAATTAACCATATTCTACTTGAAAAAAGTTTTGTTCTTGCGGGGCTTTTTTACCCATTGCTTATTGTATTGTCAGTAATAGATACAATGGTAGATAACAAAAAGGGTCTTGGTATAGCAATTCTTGCTCAAAAAAAGTCTTAAGAATATTTTTCTAATAACTTACTAAAAACATTTCTTAGTTTATCTATATGTTCCTCTTTTAATCCATGGTGACATCCTATTAGAAGACTTTG
>Ga0075768_143_pt2 | contig 2987 bp, 2 predicted proteins | sample RifGroC1_FD_67861 | JGI IMG/M metagenome (GOLD analysis project Ga0075768, IMG submission 67861) | Microgenomates bacterium GW2011_GWC1_39_7b
TTTTTGTGATTCGCTCCCTGTATTAATTCCCGTGAGAGTGTCGCTTTTCTTATCCTTAAAGTAGTTTACGATCAAAATTCCAACAATCACTATAACTAAAGCTCCTAAAACCATGCTGATATTTTCTTCGTTAAGTTTTAAGTTTTTTAGAAATTTTTTTAGATCAAAGTTCAAATATATTCACCACCCTTCGCCTTCGGCTTCGGAGTGGCAAGCCCCGGGCAGGGAATCGAATTAGCCTGAATTTAGACTATGATCAAACCGAAGTCAATGGGAATTTGGGGCGGGATCGACGAGATTCGGACTCGCAACCTCTTCCGTGACAGGGAAGCGCTCTAGCCAGTTGAGCTACGACCCCAATAGTGTGTATTATAACAGTTGATGACTAATTTGGAAATTGCAGAATTGCTTCGCGATGTAGCGGCTGCCTACCAATTAAAAGACCAAAACAAGTATAAATTCCAAATAATTGCGTATGAACGCGCGGCAGATGCCGTGGAACACGCCACAAGCGAGCTTAAAGACCTTTGGGATGATGGAAAGCTGGAAGAAGTCCCAGGAATAGGCCCTTCAATCGCAGAACACCTAGGAGAGCTCTTCAAAACTGGTCACTCCAGACATTTTGATGAGTTGATGAAGGATATCCCCAAAGAAGCCTTCAAATTAATGGAGTTGCCCGGAATTGGCATTAAAACTGCCCTTCGCCTAATTGCTCAGGGTGAACCGTCCGAGGTTAAAAAACTCCTCAAAGAAGTTGAAGTAAGGGAGAAAAAAACAAAACGTCATCTTTTGCCATATGCCGCATCGACCGCCGGATTTATTATTGATTGGATGAAAAAAGATAAAAACGTTATCCAAATCGACCCATTGGGTAGTCTTAGGCGAAATGTTTCCACAATTGGAGATATTGATATTTTAGCAAAGGTAAAAGGTAAAAGTGAAAAGGTAAAAGTAATAGAACATTTCACAAAATACCCGAATAGCCAAAAAACAATTGAAGCTGGCGATACAACCGCTTCAATTTTAATTCCGGGGGATATCCAAATTGATCTTTTGGTTTCAACGACTGAACAATACGGAGCAGCTCTACAACATTTCACAGGCAGTAAACATCATAATATTGCTCTACGCGAATTTAAGACGGAGAAAGATTTTTATAATTTCCTTGGACTTGATTATATCGAGCCGGAACTTAGGGAGGACACCGGAGAAATTGAGGCGGCTAAAAATCATTCACTCCCAAGATTGATCGAACTAACCGATGTAAAAGCGGATCTTCAAATTCATTCAAGTTTTGACATAGAAACAAGTCACGATTTGGGAGCCAGTTCCATGGAAGAGGTTGTTAAAAAAGCTGACGAGCTCAAATATGAATATATAGCTTTCACAGAACACAATCCCAGTCAAAAAGGACACACGGATTTTCAAATTACCGAAAAGCTAAAAGCGAAGAAGGAAGAGGTTGAACAAATAAACTACTCAATTAAAAATATGAACACAAAATATATTCGTAGAGTATTTAACAGCCTCGAAATTGACATGAAATCCGATGGGAGCCTTCCTGTTCCCGGTGAAGGATTAAACACTTTAGATTTTGCTCTGGTCTCAATTCATTCAAATTTTGACCTACCGCGCGATGTACAAACAAAACGAGTGATGGCCGCACTATCCCACCCAAGAGTAAAAATATTCGCCCATCCCACCGGGCGCAAATTAAATGAAAGAGAGGGTGCGGAACTAAACTGGCCGGAAATTTTTGAGTTTTGTTTAAAAAATAATAAATGGATAGAAATAAATTGCGACCCGATGCGTTTGGATCTCCCCGATACACTAGTCCGTGAGGCTGTGAAACTTGGTGTGAAATTAACATTTGGAACAGATGCACACCATATTGACGGAATGAATAATATGACGTTTGGAGTTTCGGTAGCAAGACGAGGATGGTGTGAGAAAACCAACATAGTCAATTGTCTTGATCTGAAATCGTTTGAGAAACTGTTGGTTTAATTTACAATTAATAATTTACAATTTACAATGAATTACTCAATGATCATTGAGGCAATGAAAATTTACTGAAAATTGCGAATTGAAAATTGAGAATTGAGGGGTGGTGATATTTATGCAATATATATTATTAGGAATTGTATTGATTTTAATTCTTTGGGTAGTTTCGATTTACAATTTTTTTGTTTCTACAAAAACGAGAGTAGGAGCTTCGATTCAGGAAATTGGAAACCAACTGAAGCGTCAGGCAGAACTTATTCCCAATTTGGAGTCTTCCGTAAAAGGATATCTAACGCACGAAAAAGGAATACTGGAAATGTTGTCTGATGCCAGAAAGATGGTATCGAGCGGTAAAGACGCATCCAAAAAAATTTCTGAACTTTTGCCAAAACTTCAAGTTGTTGTTGAAAGTAACCCCGAGCTTAAAGGAGCGGAAGTTGTTACAAATCTGATGAATGATCTAAGGGATACGAGTGATAAAGTAATGTATGCAAGAAGACTCTTAATCGACCTTACTGCTGATTACAATGTTAAACGTGTAACTTTTCCCAGCAATTTGGTTGCCGACATGTTTCATTTTGAAACATTAAAGGGTTTAGAGACTCCGGAGAGTGGGGATTTTACAAAAGTAACCGACGCTGATACAAAAACACCCAAAGTTCAACTTTAGTGATAAGATCCTATCGTCCCACAGAGCGGGACTCCAGGATGACGTATGCGGAATATATATGAAGTTCAGATGAGCAATAAGATAAAAAGCGCTTTTGTTGTAGCGCTTTTTGTTCTCTTTGTTTTTGTTGCCGCTTATATCCTTACCAATGCTTTTGGTTACTATATGGGCTACCAGCCAGGTGGAATGGGTTATTTTGGTATGGCAATGATAATATCCGGGATTTCATCTTTCGTTAGTTATTATTATTCAGACAAAATAGTTTTGGGAATTTCGGGGGCGCGCCCGGCTAATACTATTGAGGATAAACTGT